>OIWM01000053.1_pt1 | contig 125535 bp, 106 predicted proteins | sample 1587451 | NCBI WGS metagenome assembly OIWM01 (sample SAMEA3888907, study PRJEB22519) | human gut metagenome | biome: human gut; feature: human-associated habitat; material: faeces | place: Denmark | collected 2011 | reverse complement strand
TGATAATCAAATATAACAGTTATTAAATTTCCTAAAATATGTGAAATATCAACTGAAATTTGTGGGTGAGATTGAATATCTCTTTAATACTCAATTCCTTTTCGTCTTTACGCAAATGATGACTGCTACAATAATCATTGGAATCATACTGATAATACCAATATATGCTGGACCTAGAATTGCCATATTGGAATATTCAGGTTTTACCAGATATGCAAAGATGGTAAATGCATTGATAGCACCATGCATAAGGGATGGCAACCAAATGGTTTCTGTCTTTTCATATACATAATCAAGTAAAATACCCATCATAATAGTAGAGATACAGAATACGATTGGCCCAAGTACCGGTGCGCCGATATATTCTTTTCCATACTCATAACCGGCAAAAATCATGATCGGCCAGTGCCAAGCACCCCAGATTGCACCACCCACAATACGGCCTTTGGTGTCACCAAACTTTTTCTTCAAATACGGATACAGTGCACCTCGCCAACCAACCTCTTCGCCTAATGCGACAAACATATTCAGAAATGGTGCAATTGTCACAGCTTGAACAGACGTAATCAGCAGATACATTGGTATCGTGATACCCTGTGCCTCGAACTGTTCCAACGCTCCCGCTTCCTCTAAAAGACCTCTTAACGTCATAAATTCAGAGTCAAATGTATCCGGGAAAATCACAAAAAACAAGACCCCTCCAAGGATACTTAATAACGCCGGCATCCAAAGGGCAAAGAATACATAACGAAGTTTCCCTTTTAAATGTGGTACCCATCCCATACCTTTTAGCGGGATTCTGGCTACCAGTACACCAAGGAACGGCATAAACATGGTAATCATCACTATAACAGTAAACACTATCTGATTTCCATTATTACTAAAAACACTTGCTATCATTTCTAAAATCCAAGCTAGTCCAAATGCGACTGCCATGTATATCACAAATTGTTTCTTACTCAAATTAATTGTTTCCATTATGCATCCACCTCTTTTCTATATACTTCCAAACTCCAAATTTTCCTCCTACAACTAGGACAAGTTAACTTTCTCATCTTTGGATTATGATTTGCCAACAGAGTTTCCATTTTCCTTGGTTGAAATCTGGTATGGCATTCCGGACAAATATACTCTATCCGTTTGTACCAATAGTTTGCTAAAAAGACAGCACAAATAGTATACACTGCCGTAGTTACAAAAAATGGTATCCAAATTCCTTGTAATATACCAATAACAAAAGTTACAATTCCTGTGATTTCTACAGGAATTCCTACGATCAGCATTTTTTTGTACATTTTCTTTCGCTTTTCTTTTTCCTCCATAATTGACGATATGTCATGAATTGTTTTTTGTGAGCCATCCTTGAAAGAAGTCAAAAAATTTCTTATATTTTTTATTTTTTCTAATTGCTCTGTTTTTTTCTTAATATCTGCCTGAAGGTTTTTATTCAGTTCATCAAGCAAAAGTTCAATTACTTTTTTAGACTCATCAGATTCCAATATTTCAGCAATATCTTTAATAGAGATATCTAAGTCTCTCAAAAAGCATATTGTTTCCAATGTAGCAACATCCTTTTCAGAGAACAGTCTTCGTCCTCCCTCTGTCAAATCCGTTGGCACAAGAATACCTCTTTCATCATAGTATTGAATGGTTCTTACTGAAACATTACACTTCTTTGCAAGTTCTCCTGTTGTATATAATGACATATCCTGCCTCCTTTCAAGGCCCATATTAGTATATAACGCTGCGTGACAAGCAATATATCACGCTGCGTTATTTTTTATTTTTTACGCAAATAATTAATTTCTCATATCAACCAGACAGTGAGAGAAATTCCGATTTTCACGTTAGGTTTCATCCAAATATATTTCTATTTTGCTGAATACCTTATCTTTACAGAAATCAAACTCAGGAGTCTTTTTGATATAGCTGAATATATCTTCTTCAATATCCTCATTCCATATAGTTCGTTGAAAATCTTTATTTTCTTCCGTTGGAATATATAACACATCCACATGAATTTGATAATACTCTTCCTCATCATTAGGAAATTGTCTAACCAAAGAAAAGTTAAACATAGGTTTTCCTGTAAAAGAATAGGTTCCTGTTTCAAATAAAATCATATCTTCTTTAAGTGGCATATTACACATCTCTTCGAACACGCTTACTATGTGTTCCAGGCTAGAATTATCTGAAATGCTATTTTGCAAATATCCTAATAAACTTTCCTTTGATATCTTCTTAAATCTATCAAATAATCCCATTTGAACCCTCCTGTAATTTGTACTTATAGGCTCAGCATAAGCCCCAATATCATATGTAATATATTATTACAACAAAACCATAACCCATGTTGTAATATCGTTCTGATTCCATAAAAGACTAAATAACCGCCTTGCCTATTTCCTCAGCATCTGCATCAGCAAATAATATAAATTCTTTGATGATTTCATCATATGTATATTGTCTTTTATGTGATTTTTTCATCGAATGTATTATATACTGATTATCTTCAGTGATTTTAACACGAACATAATGATTATTTTTCCAAAAAGATACTCGGCTTCTATATTTCGTATTTTTCTTCCATGCAGCATTTTCTTTTCGCTCATTAGACGTCAGCGAAGATAAAGGACTGTTGACCAATATCATTTTGCGTTCTTATACGAAAGCAAAATATGGCTTGGCGCAAACAATATTGCTGCGATAAGCAACAGAATTGATCTGCTCATAATTCCACTAAACAAGAACAAAACTGAGGGAATAACAGATAGCGCCAGTGCTCTGAATATGCTGCTCTTCTTAAAGCAAATTATCCAAATTGCACAATACAACACTACTAATATCGCGTCCACAATAAGGTATATGGCAAATGCTTCGTCAGACCACCACCCGAACCATGTTCCAGGAATGTTAATTATCATAAAACCAAAGCAGCCAAACCTTCCTATCTGTTCTGCAACCTCAACATATTTATTGCTCCATTTGTTTTGAAATCCCTCTTTGCATCTAACTGCAAAAATAATATTGGGTATCATAATAACTGCAATCATTATCAGTCCGAATATATTTAACCAGTCCATAACTTTCTCCATAAATTCACATCACCACATGCCCTTGTCTGGACGCACCACTGAATTTTATCTGATATTATCATAAAATCTCTGCAACACGATCGCCAACTCTTCCGGAGCTTCTATGTTTGCTTCATGACCTGTTTTCGCAAGTTCATGGAAACAGGCGTTGTTCAAATATTGGCAAAGTTCTTTTGAAGTTTTTTTGTTTGCAGTGTCCTTTTCCCCACAAATGAGCAATACCGGACAAGACACCTTATGCAAGGAGTCACTGAAATCCAATTCAGCCATCGTCCTGCACAGGCTGATAACATCCGCTTTTTTGAAACCCATTTTACCGAATGCCGAATTCGGCATAAGATGAAACAATATATTCTGAACTTTCAATAATTTTTGGGGCATTTTATACTGTGCTGCAATTAATACGAGCGCTTTTACTTTATCTGGGTGGTCTATCGCATAATTAAGTGCCAAAACAGCGCCTAGAGAAAGCCCACATAAGACAATTTCATCGTTCACCTTGTCACATTCTGATGAGAATGCCGAATATAATTCCTTATATGTAGCAGATTTTCCTTCTAACATCTCTGCCAAACTTAATTTGACACTACTTTCCGATACCTTCGTTTCTTTTATTACTCTATTCCAACTGTCTGGCTTTTGTCCTAGTCCATGCAAATATAAATACTTCATATATTGTTGCTCCTCCTCATGTGGGGACGTTCCTTCTCAATAGAATTCCAGCCTGTGCTCCACCAGCTCACTTCCCTCATATACGAGCTTGAGTGAGAAAAATCTCTTCTCCCCTTCAAGCAACAGCTTCAGAAATATCGCATCCCCGCTCCACGTCGGAAGTGTTGGCACGATCTCTTTATCTATCCATTGAAGATCACCCTCATCGCATATCTGGACATCCCCCTCAAATCCATCTGCGGTGAACAGGCACATAAGCTCATTCTCGCACTCATTGCTTATAAATGTCACCAGACCTCTGAATCGATATGATGTAAGCGTAAGTCCCGTCTCCTCCTTTATCTCCCTGAGAAGGCAGTCTTCAGGACTCTCACCCTCCTCAGCATGTCCACCTACACCGATCCATTTGCCTTTATTAATGTCCTTCTCCTTCTTTGTCCTGTGGAGCATCAGGTATCTTCCATCTTTCTCTATGTAACAAAGTGTTGTCATCTTCATAATTACTACTGTCTCCTTACCCTCTTTTGCATGTTTCATGTCGCAAATACAATTAATCTTTCTCACTCTGTTCTCTGCTGTTCACTATGTATATTCCTGCACACACCAACACCAGCGACACCAGACTTATCGGACCAAGCGCCTGCGCGCCCTCGCGGAGCAGCCATGCCGACAGTATCACGCCGAATACCGGATTCATAAATCCAAATACTGCAACCCTTGATATAGGATTATACTTGAGCAGCATTCCCCACAGAGAATATGCCACCGCCGATACAAGAGCCAGATATATGAGCATCAAAACTCCACCTGTTGATACGGTGCTGAGTCTGCCTCCCATGGCAAAACCGGCAGCCGACAGAATAATTCCGCCAACTATAAACTGGTAGCCACTGAGCATAACCGGATTGTGTTTTACCGAATATCGCTTCAGGAACACCGATGAAAATGCATAAGCCACTGTTGACAGAAATATCGCACCCTCACCTGACAAGCTCATATGGAAATTCATTCCATTCATGTTTATAAGTACAACTCCCGCAAATCCAACCAGACAGCCAAGCATCTTCTTTGCAGTGACATTTTCCTGATGGAATATGAATCCTGACACTATGATGGCAACGAATACATTTACTGCCTCTATGATGGACGCCTTGACTCCGCTTGTATGTGCGAGACCTATATAAAAGAACAGATATTGTATGACTGTCTGCAGCATCGCAAGCCACGCTATCTTGCCGGCGCATCCCTTCTCCGGCCTGATGAATCTTCCTTCCAACAGACTTCCAAATATCACGGCAAGAATACCCGCCAGCACGAATCGCATACCTGCGAACAGTATCTGTGACGATGTATCCGCACTCTCTATATTCCACAGTCCATAACCTATCTTTATACACGGAAATGCACTTCCCCACAGCAGGCAGCACAGCATGGCACCGAGCCACACAACACTGGTTTTCTGCATCCATTTGTTGTTTATCTCTATCTTATTCATTTTTACTTCTCTCTCGTGTCTTTTATATCATAGACTAACAACATTATATACGATTATAACTGCCAGTCTATATTCTTTGCATTCTCAGCAAGCAGCAACCTGGTCGCAAGCTCTTCATCATCCAGTTCTACATAGTCACCATTTGCATAATATCTCCACTCGGCTGTCATCTTTTTCCCTGTAAAGTTCGTCTCCCTTATGACCCAGAACTGTTTTGGAGACAATCTCTCCTGATTATTTTTCATCAACGTATAGCACTCTGTGTACTTGCAATTCTTTACTAGTTCCTTGACATCCATAAATGTCTCACGATTCTGAACCTGACATATAAGCAGACTGCAATTCTTCTTTGGTTTTCTCTGTACCCTCTCAATGGATATATCAAACCATGAACACAGTATCATATATATCAATATGTATACAAACAAATATGCTATGGAAAATACGACATCACCTTTATCGCCAATAATCTTGTATAGGAACCATTTATTAAAATAGAACAGGATCACGCCAGTCAGAAATGAACATAAGATCAGATCTGTGAACCACTGGCCGGCTATGATCAACCCATGTGTGTTACGTGAATCTGATAAAAAGCGCAGTATCCATAGAATCAACAGTGTGCCAACCGCCAACACAAGAGCCGCTATGCCAAGATGCACACCTGTGTCAAATATCCAATGCCAGTTAAGCGGCAATTTTATATGTTTTATATCTTGCAAGAGGTACTGCACATCAGGATTCCACACCGTATTGCCCCAATATATGAATCCCCATACTGCACCTATCACAAATAACAAAATCTCCTTTTTCCATCTTCCCCTCATAATGTACCTCCATTCTTAAGCATCTTTTATTGTATATATATGGAAAGTATATTTTTATACACGAAAAAAGTCAATTTTCTTTCCCCATTGGCGCGACTTGTTTTTGGCAAATATTTCTTCAATTATCTCCTCGTATATGATATGCTCTAGTTAGTTTATGCTAACCATATAGATTATTTACAAGGGGGATTACATGGAACAGAAAGAAAAAATTAAATACCAAAGGAACTGCCTGCTGGGCGCGCTCGGCGCAGCGCTCCTGATCGTGGGGGATCTGTGTATCAGCATAGTACCCGCATCACCCGCGGACAAAGGACTTTATGTGAGGGGGGCATATCTGAACGGGGATTTCCAGCTGTGGAGAGTGGCTCTGCTGCTTGTGACAGGTCTTGTCGGTATGTTCTTCTATGCATTTGGCATAGACGCCATATCGGAGCAGATACTTCCCAAGTACCGCAAGACGAGGGCACTCGTCAAATACGCAGGGCTCATGTATGTCGCGTCCGCCGCGACACTGCATTTTCTCGTGGGAACACTCGCTTACTGGGTAACCTATCTGTCTGAACACATTGGAAGAGAACAGGCCATCGCATATGTTGACGACTACTACAATCTGCTCTTTCCAGCCGTCAGCATAGTGTACATACCTACGGCACTGCTCATGCTCACAAGTCTTATATCGCTGCTGGCAGGCAGAACTGTCATGAAGAGGAGCATGATCGTATTTCACATCATCACATGGCAGCTTATATTTGTGCTCATTCCTGACATCAGACAGGCCATGGGCGCCGACATATCCACACTGGATTATGTATTCAGTCAGGCATCAGGAAACACCGCCTGCCTCATCTGGCTAGTTGCCAGCTTTGTATATTCTAAAAGAAACAGCAATTAACAACCGTCTCCAAACTAATTCAAACATATAAAAAGTTCCATGCATCTGCACCGTGCAGACACATGGAACTTTCTTATTACTCTATATTAACTTCAACCTACAGCATACCCTCTTTTATAATATCGTGGTCTCTCAGTACCTTTTCAATCACCGTGCCCTGGATCTTCTTAAGTATAGGTCTCTTGAGCTTGTTCAGAGGTCCAAGATTTATCTCAAGCGGAGATTTGCCATCCATGAGCTTCACGCTGCTGTCCAGCAGTTCACGGATATCGTACACACTTCCCCACACCTCTGGAACACCTCTGTCCACACCGAGGAGTCCATACACAGCCTCCATGGCAGTTCTCACCGAATACTCTGTGGTGAACACTGTGTCACGAGGAGTGTCGGCGAACTGTCCGAGGAATGCAAAGTTGGTGCATCCGTCCGGAATTACGTCTGGTCTGTCGCCCTTTGCCCTTGGCATGAAGAATGCAGTGATATATGGCATCATAGTTGGCACACAAACTGCGCTGTTTGTGGCCAGCTCCTCGATCTCATCCTCCGGCACTCCCAGATGGTAGAGCCACTCCTCTGTGATCTCCTTACCTGTGCAGTCCTTCATAGGCTTCTTGATATAATCGCCCGGAACATCTGTGAACAGGCCATATACCCATACACACACCTTATCCTTGTCCTGGGTCTTGAACTGTCCCTGTCTGTTGATGGTCCAGCTCAGCAGCCAGCTTGAATCCTGACAGCTCACTATACCACCCGTGACAACCTTTCCTGTTCTCGGATCACGCTTGCAGATATCCACGATGTATGGGATGATCTTGTCGTCAAGCGTTGTAACTGTGGCTGACTCCCAATTTGTCTTAGATATATCAGAGCAGAACTTCTCAGGATGTCCAAATGAAGGATCCTGTGCAGCTATGTTCTTCCACAGACTCCAGCAGCCGCTTGTTCTCACCTCTGCGTCACCATTTGGCGCATGATTCTGATCACCGTAGATAGTTCCCTCCGTGCAGCTTCCATTTGTGACAAATACAAGATCGTTCTCAGTGAGCGGGATCCCCTTCTCAGTTCCGTTTACCCTGCACTCGATGGTCTTTGCTATCTTCTTGCCGTCTCTCATGTCAAATATGACATTTGTGACCTCCGTGTTGTACTGGAATGTCACGCCCGCCGCCTCAAGATACTTCACCATCGGAAGGATCAGCGACTCATACTGGTTGTACTTCGTGAACTTGAGGGCCGAGAAATCCGGAAGTCCTGAGATGTGATGTATGAATCTCTGGAAGTAAAGTTTCATCTCCAGCGCACTGTGCCAGTTCTCAAATGCGAACATCGTCCTCCAGTACAGCCAGAATGTTGAATCAAATACCTCATCGTCAAATACATCCTCTATCGTCTTGTCATACAGATCCTCATCCTTTGTCATGAAGAGCTTCATGATTTCCATACAGCCCTTCTGGCTCAGATTGAATTTGCCATCTGTGTGGGCATCCTTGCCTCTGTTCACTGTTGCTCTGCACAGTGAGTAATTTGGATCCTCCTTGTTCAGCCAGTAATACTCGTCAAGAACCGATACCCCTGGTGTCTCTATGGAAGGTATACTTCTGAACAGATCCCACAGGCACTCGAAATGGTTCTCCATCTCACGTCCACCTCTCATGACGTAGCCTCTGGCAGGATCAAATATTCCATCGCACGCACCGCCCGCTATATCCATGGCCTCAAGAATATGGATATGTGAGCCCGGCATCTGTCCGTCACGTACAAGGAAGCAAGCTGCTGCCAGTGATGCAAGACCACTTCCCACTATATATGCGTTCTTGTCATCCACGCCCTCCGGCTTTCTCGGTCTGGCAAATGCCTCGTAGTTACCATTTGTATAATAGATTCCCTTACTGTTCTTCTCATGCTTTCCGCGCTCCGTATTGCGGTACTCAGCATGTTCAGCCGCAGCCTTCTCCTTCTGAACTTTTGCCTTATTATGATTTTTAACTGTGAGAGCTGCTGCTCCTGCGCCGGCTGCTGCCACCGCTGCTATTCCGATTCCTAACTTTTTCTTTGACATAAGCAATTCTCCTTTCAGTTTGCCGTCTATATCCATCTCATGTCCCTATAATAGCTTGCCCAATTTTTATTTCATATTTACAAAAAAAGTGGAATGATAAAATTTTTATCATTCCACCCGTTTTGTATAACTCTATATTGCATATGTACTCTAGTGATACCTTCTATCGCCGCCCTTCTGCCTGTAATATGCCGCCTTGTTCTCGTACATTCTCTCATCTGCAGCCTTTACTATCTCGTCAAATGACTCCCAGTCCTTCTCATCACTTGACACATAGCCACATGATATCGATACGGATTTCACCAGCTGTCCAGACCATCCACGCACAACGTCATCAAACTCCTGCTGCACTCTCTTCAGCCTTCTGGTATTTACAAAGATGATGGCTGCAAATTCATCACCGCCCATCCTGTACACCTTACCATAGTTTCCAAAACACTGCTCCATACACTCGGCAGCACCCTGAAGCAGTTCATCTCCAGCCGCATGTCCCAGGGTATCATTCACTGGCTTAAGCCCATTTACATCCATGGACACATACACATATACAGAATCTCCCGGCAGCTCCCTGACATCATCTATATATGCACTCCTGTTATAACATTTTGTGAGCTCATCTGTATAAGACCTTCTTATCAGCTTCTGCTCCCGTTTCTTATCTTCATCTATGTTTCTGGTGGTAAATATGACTTTTAAAGGACGTCCGTCCTCGTCAACATCTATCGATATAAATGACAGTCTGAACCATCCAAGATCCTTCACCATGAACTCACCTGATACAATCTTTTTCTTGATCAGCCTGTCCCCAAGACTATCAAGATCCATGAATTTCTGGGCACTTGCCTGATGTTCATCCACAACCACCTTATGAACGATCTTCCTCATAAGTTCCTTCGCCCCTGCTGCCCGCTCACCAGCCCTCAATATCAGGTCTCCTGCGGTATAGAGTGCAAATGTATCATGTTGAAGATCAAGCATATGCATGCTGTAATACATCCCCGACATGGATGTCAATATTGACAGCTGTTCATTTCTCTCCCGGTTCGCACGGATCACCTTCATCACCATGTTTACCACCAGGCCGGCGGCAAAACACAGATACAGTGCCATGATAACCATGATTGCCATATTACTCCGGCTATTCACATCCATTCTATATATGACCCCGATCACATACTCTCCGGATCTTCGGAATACACATCTGTTTCTAAATCCATTAATCCTTCTTATGCCTGTAAAACTGTCCTCACCGTCCGGCAGCATATCATCAGTCACCGAAATGCCGATCTCATCAAGAGTAAGCCCTACTACCGGTTCATATGAACATCCATATATTTCTCCCGATTCTCCATCTGCCACTACAACACTCAGTCCATCATACATAGGCATATTGGCAACCACCGTGGATATCTCATTCTGTTTTACTTCATTCAGAAGTCTTCTCGGCTCGATTCCAACCTGTATCATCTTGGTTCCATCGTCGTTCCATGTTATTGCATACATCATCTTCTTACCATTTGATGTGTTCGGAGTGACATCCTGACACATGGTGAGATTCTTGTCATCAAGCATCGGCTTGAAATACGCCATCTGCTCCCCGGAATCAAAGCTATATCCAAAATATTCGGGATTGGTACCAGCATATATCACGCCATCCGTATTAAACAAATGCACCTCATCAACAGATATAAGTGCAGCAATCTTGCGGAGCTCATCCACATTATTTGCAACCTCAGGCTTTGCATCAACTATATACGCCACAGCCTTAGCCCTGACCATATAATCTTCCTTGAGGGAGTCTATCAGATCTTCCTCACTTGCCTTATTCTTCTCGATTACATTGCTGACCTGATCCAGCAGCACCTGCGAGGTCCTGTCAAAACTCCTGTTATTGATAAAGCTCAGTATGACCGCCTGGATGACCATAGCAACCAGCACAATCCCCCCTGTTATCAGTATTATCCCCGGCAATCTCTTTTTCATATCTGATGTTCGATTCATAAGCGCTCTCCCCGCGTATCCCGCAGTAATAGATTTCTTTATCCTGATCCGTCCTCTGCTTTTACATCTCACTTTCAAAGTTATGAATGGAATTTGCTATATTTCCACGAAGCGTGGTGCTAAGCTGCTCCACTATTTTATGATAATCGTCTTTCATCCCCTTATCTACCCAGTCAAGCATAATCCCCACAAATCCATACTTGTAAAAGTCTGCAATGAACTGCTTATCAGCCTCCGAAAGATTATCCCCTGCACATTTCTCATCGACTACATCCGCTATGAGCTGATACGACAGCTTATACAGATAGTTTTCTATCTTAGCCTTATCCACCGACCTGTATATATTTGCGATAAATGGCTTGTTCTCCAGCACAGCCTCAAACACCTGTATCATGCCCTCCTGCCAGGTATCGTAGGTCTTCTTATCCTTCAGCGCCTGCTTTCCATCCTCTATACACACCCACTCGGCAAGCTCATATATATCCTGAAAATGATAATAGAATGTCATTCTGCTTATCCCGCAGTCTCCAGTGAGATCCGCTATTGTTATCTTGTCAAATTGCTTTTCTTTGAGCAGTTTCTTAAGCGATACCTCAAGCGCCTTCTTCGTTGTATTCGCCATCTTACACCTCACAATCTTTTCCCGGGACGGAGGTACCTGTCCCCATTTTTTCGACAATTCTCTACTTAAAAATGTTATATTTCCTTATCTTTCTTCTGATCTTACGTCTGTTCTTCTCGTCTCCAAAGAAGCTGCTGAGCTTTTCAACAAACAGTGTCAAATATCTGAACATAGATTCCGCAGCAAATGCAAATACAACCATGAGCAGGAAACATATGTTGGATATCGACTCTATGGCAAACAGCCTGCCGAGGAAAAGGCCACAGAACAGCAGTCCGATTATGTTGATAAGAAGTACACCATACTTCATCTTGTTGAACGGATGGCTGATCTTGATTATTATCATGAATCCGACAACCGCAAGAAGCATTGTGCCGGCTGTGGCTATGTCCTCACTCGGGAGATTGAAGACCTGTCCGCAGATTACAAGTGCTCCGACCGACAACACATCCGTGAGTCCTGCAGGCAATGCTTTTAACATGACATTTACCATAAAGTTTCCCTCTATACGATCCCTGTTCGGCTCAAGTGCCAACAGGAATCCCGGCAATCCTATGGTGAACATGCTTATGAGCGATATCTGTGAAGGCTCCAGCGGATATGTGATCGCAAATATCGCTGAGAATATGGCCATCAGCAGTGAGAATATATTCTTAACAAGGAAGAGGCTTGCTGATCTCTGTATATTGTTGACCACCTGTCTTCCCTCAAACACCACATATGGCATACGTCCGAAATCCGAATCCAAAAGCACCGTCTGTGCCGCCTGCGCAGCCGCCTCACTTCCGGATGCCATTGCGATACTGCAATCAGCATCCTTCATTGCGAGTATATCATTTACACCATCACCAGTCATGGCAACCGTGTGCTTCTGTTTCTGGAGCGCCCTGACTATGAGCTGTTTCTGTTTAGGTGTAACTCTTCCAAATACTGTATATTTATCCACAGCCTCAGTTATATCCTTCTCAGACGCCAAAGTGGACGCATCCACATAGTTCTCCGCTCCATCTATGCCTGCCCGCTTTGCCACCTCTGATACTGTGGCAGGGTTATCTCCGGATATGACTTTTATGGCAACGCCCTGCTCTTTGAAATATGTAAATGTGCTCTCCGCATTTTCCCTTATTGGATTTGAAAGCACTATATAACCAATAGGAGATATGCCTCCTAATGGTCTTACCGAACCAATAGAATCCTCTCCTGACTCCGCCATAAGAAGGACTCTGTATCCCTTGCTCTGGTACTCCTCTATCTCTTCGGATATATCCTCATACCTATCCTTCATTATAAACTCCGGAGCACCAAGCATATAGTCTCCCTCGACAAATGACACCTTGCTGTATTTGTTCGCCGATGTGAAAGGTTGTGTCTTGAGCAGTGTCCTGCTGCCCTTCTCTATCTCATTCTTAGCCACATAGGCTCTGATTGCCTCCATTGTGGCATTGTTGTCCTCAATGACCGCCGAGTAATCCGCCAGCAGATGCGCAAATGCTCTCTTGTCCATCTCGGCATCGCCGCATCTGCCGCTTATCACCAGCTCTGTAACCTGCATACCCGGCTCAGTGATGGTTCCGGTCTTATCAACACAGAGTACATCGACTCTCGCGAGTGTCTCTATACTCTTCATGTCATGCAGTAACACTTGTTTCTTCGCAAGTCTTATTGTGCTGAGCGCAAGCGCAACAGTTGTGAGCAGATAAAGTCCTTCAGGGATCATTCCGAGAACCGCCGCAACCATCGATACAACACTCTTCTTGAATGTCTCTCCATTCATGATATACGCCTGGCAGAACAATATGATTCCCACTGGTATGATGATGATTCCAACCCATTTTACAAGCTTGTTGATGTACCTGATCATCTCTGACTGTTCGCCATCACCCATGGCCTTCGCCTGGGCTGTGAGCTGTGATATGTATGACTCATTGCCCACCTTGTCAAGCTTGGCATAGCACTGCCCGGACACCACAAAGCTTCCGGACATGAGTCGATCACCTGATTTCTTCTTGATCTCATCCGACTCACCGGTGAGCAGGGCTTCATTTACCGATATACTGCCGCTGAGCACAGTTGCGTCCGCACATATCTGATTGCCAGCAGACAGAATGATGATATCGTCCTTAACCAGTTCCTCTGATTGTATCTGCTGTTGTTCTCCGTCTCTCACAACTATCGAATGCGGCGCATTTAACATGCTCATCTTGTCAAGAGTCTTTTTTGCACGCAACTCCTGAAATATTCCTATAACCGTATTGCCTATGATGACCGGCAGGAACGTCAGATTCCTGAATGAACCAACGATACATAGCAGCACCGTAAGTATGAGGAATATAAGATTGAAGTATGTAAGCAGATTGGACTTGACGATCTGCCCCACTGTCTTCTGCGTACTTATATCCGTGTGATTGGTAAGTCCATTGTCGATCCGTTCCCTTACTTCCTCCGAGGTAAGACCCATGATCGGGACTCCCCGTGTATCCAGATTGTTTTCTGAGTTTGTATCCAAATAAAACACCTCTTCCTGTGTATATGGTCGGCAAATGTTATGCATCGAGCAGCATTTTGCATCGACTGTCCATGACATCTCATGATTTCTTTAACAAAGTTCTATTATAAGTACTCCAAGTAAGGTTATTCAAGGATGATGGCAGATATTTCATATTTTTTTAAGAAACCTTGTGTCTTATTAACGACAAGCGGACAACCATCTGGTTTGAGATATAGTTGATGACTGAGTCGGCTAAACAAAATGAGCATAACACATTTCCCATCTGGGTATTATTGTGTTACGCTCATTTTTTATGCAAGCCGCGAACCAGGATCCGCATCTACATCATATTCTATTATCATAGCATAAGCCATATTTGATATATTGACTGCACTATGGTCTCTGTCCCATTGCGCCCTCAAGTGTGATGGTCTCACCACTCATGTACTTGAAATCCGGTGATGCGAGTGCCACGCACGCACGTCCAATCTCCTTCTCTACGTCTCCGAAGTGTCCCATTGGCGGCATCTTAACATTTGCCTTGAACGCATCCGGATATGCCTTCTCAAAATTCTCAAGCTGTGATGTCCATGCGAGAGGACATACTATATTGACATTTATTCCGTCAGCTGCCCACTCTGTAGCTGCAACTCTTGTAAGGCCCCTGATGCCTTCCTTCGCTGCCGCATATGCGCACTGTCCGTAATTTCCAAAGAGGCCTGCACCTGATGCAAAGTTGATGACTGAACCCTTTGTCTCCTTCAGATATGGATAGCATGCCTGCATATAGTAAAATGCAGCGTAAAGACCTGAATATATGGCAAGGTCAAACTGTGCTGTTGTGTGATCTGCGATGGTAACGCCTGATGCAGATGCCTGCGCATTGTTGATGAGCACATCTATTCTTCCAAATTCCTTAACGGTCTGCTCCACAACGTTCTTGACAACGCTCTCATTGTCCGCACCTGCGTTTACATCAGCCCGGACTGCAAGAACCTTGATCCCATATTTGCTCTCAAGCTCTGCCTTTGCATCCTCAAGCTTCTGGACATTACGTCCTGTAAGCACCAGATTGGCACCTTCCTTGGCATATGCTGTCGCTATTCCGTATCCGATGGATCCACAGCTTCCATCGCTGAGAACTGCACGTCCGCCTCCTGTTATTATCGCTGTCTTACCTGTTAAAAAACCCATATGTGTACACTCCTTCCCTAGCCATGACTACTTTCTTCACACCGCATAGATTTCTGTCATCCATAACATATATCTATAAATTCATAGCCCATGTCTATTATTATAGCCACACGGCCGCCCCAAAACAACACCTTCACCTATCTTTAAATGAAAATATTTATGCATATCTTTCCTCAGAACACTGGTGATACAGCTTGCAGCGGTGTTGATGCTGCCTATGGTGTTTGGCATCAATGGAATCTGGTGTGCTGTGGCCGTAGCGGAGGCTGTGACCCTTGTCATAACTATCACCTTCCTTATAAAAAATAAAAAGAAATACGGATATTAAACAAAATAAGCCGGAGTATGTGATTTTTAATTATCACGCACTCCGGCATTTTTACATCGCCCTATTCACTATGTTCTTAAGTTCCGGATAGCTGGACACAGCCAGTACATCCTCGTCCGTCTTGTTCTGCAGCGACAAATACCACACCGGTGTCATTCCAGCATTTTTCGCTCCCATGACATCCTTCTTGTAGCTATCGCCCACATAGATGACCTCATCGTTCTTTACGCCCAGCTTTGTAGCTATCATATCAAACATCCTGCGGTTCGGCTTTTCTATACCAGCCTCCTCGCTTGTTATCATTGCGTCAAGCCTGCCCGTAAGTCCAAGTCTCTCTATCTTCCTAAACTGGATATGCGCAGTCATATCTGTACAGATACCAATCTTTATTCCTCTGGCTTTCATATCATCTATAAACTCCAATGCCCCGGGGAATATGGATATCTTGTTCAGGAAATTGTTCCAGAAATAGTTGTACACCTGCAGGTCATACTTAAATGGTGATACCCCCAGAATCTCCAGCATCTTCTGGAAATACAACACCCTGTTGTGCTGCGCCGCCATATCCCAGGCGGAGAGCTGATCCTTTACCATGTCTCTGCCTTCTTCAAAGGCTTTCATCACTGTCACTTCATCTATATGAAGAAGTTCATTTGCCACATATCTCACAGTGTCATCCACTGCCTTATCATTCTCGTGAAGGCAGTCGTATAATGTATCATCTAAATCAAATACTATTGCTCTTATCATATCTACCGGCACTCCCTTCGAACTTCCTTGGTGATCGTTGTTCCACCGGACTTATACCAGTTGTCCACAAAACTGTCAAATTCATCCAGATCTGCTTCACCTGTAACTATCTTCAGGTAAGTATTGCTCTCCAGATTCTCAAGGTGCCACCAGTCTGACACCATGGTCTCAGTCTCACCGAAGTACAGAGATTCGACTTTATTTGTACGCGCATCATTGAGGATCTTGCATGCAGTTATACGGGATGTATATGCCGCCCAGTCCTCCGATGACGCATTATCTTCATTCTTGAGATATGACTCACACGCCTCATAATAAGATTGTTCCAGCAGATTCAGATCATCCGGCTGCCTTATGCCAGAGAACACGTGGTTCAGCTCGCCATAGCATATCTGAAGTGCATTGTTGTAGTCCACGTTCATTGCAAGTGGTCTTGCGGTAGGATCCACATTGAGTTTGTAGTAATCCTTTATAGCCTGATTGTCTTTGTCCTCATATCTTACATAGTCGAACAGCACACTTATTATCTTGCACACTATCTCCGGGTGCTCATATCCCTTTCTGACTACCACGAAGTTGCCATATGGAACCTGAGTGTGATAACTCGTTGAGCCGTTTTCCTCTGTGGCAAGCAGATATGGTTCCCACTTTGCTGTTGGATCGGCCGCTACAGCGTCCATAAGAGGATTATTTGGCGCCCACCATGGTCCAAAGAATGAACCACACTGTCCATTCACTATGAGTTCTATTATGTTGCTGCTTGTCCGCATGAGGAAATTCCGATCCAGAATCCCTTCCTCGTACATCTCATGTATATGCTCCAGAGCCTTCTTTGCCTCCGGCTGTACAGAACCATACACAACATTTCCGTCCTCATCCTTTATCCACTGTTTCGGAAATGCCCCATATGCGGCAAATACAATGTCGAGCGTGTACTCGCTGCTATAACCACAACCGCCGCAGAGACTTGTGTCTGCCACCAGCCCTACGGTACTTCCTACACCATTATTTCCCGGATCTTTCTCAATAAACTGCCTGATGATCTCCTCCGCATCCGAAAGTGTTCTCGGAGCCTCAAGTCCCAGCTTATCCATCCAGTCTTTTCTAAGCCATATCAGATTTGGTCCATCTGATATATTTGTCTCAGGTATGGCCATGATACGGTCATCAAATGTGACCACATCCATGATACTGCTGCCATAACTCTTATATATGTTCTTTATCGTTTCACTCATACAGTTGTTATAACTGTCTGTGAGATCCTCGATCATGTCATTTTCCACCAGATACTGCAGCTCATCCATGTCCTGGACGATCATCACATCCGGAAGATCCTTCTGTGCTATCACCATGGATACATTATCATCATACTGATTATCAGCAGCCTCAAATATATCCTGGTTCTGCACATTTAAGATTTCATTTAATATCTGTGTGTATGCGTTATTTTCATACGTTTCTCCCTGTGGGAGATTTGAATTATTTGCACCGGACAGCTTTCCCAGGGTATAGGTGAGCTGTTCCGGATACCTTCCAAGCGGCGTTGTCTCCGCAATATGCATGGCAGACTCATATTCTGCATCTGTGGTCACCTTAGACGGGTTGGAGGGGGTGTTATTGTCCTGGCAGCCACATATTATTATAAGGGTAATTGTTAGCACACATGTTATTATTTTTTTCAGATACTTCATTGCTGGCATATGCTTTCCTCATTCCACTTAGGTTTTGCAAATAATTTCATATATTATCCTTAACCCTTTACGCCTCCAGACATGCTATCCTTGTAGCACTTCTGCATTATCATAAAGAGAATGATAATCGGTACGGATATCAGCACTGCGCCAGCCGCAAATGAGTTGAACCAGTTGTACACATACTCTTTCTCGAGCATGTTCCAAAGGCCGATGGATACTGTGTAATAGTCCTTGTTGGCTCTGCATATAACCTTGGCAAACACGAAATCAATCCATGGTGCAAGGAACGAATTCAGAACCGTATAAACTATGATCGGACGGCTGAGTGGTATGATGATCCTTGTAAATGACTGCCATCTTGTAGCACCATCAAGGTATGCTGCTTCTTCCAGCGACTTTGGTATAGTATCAAAGAATCCCTTGGCGATATAGAATCCAAGTCCTGAACCGCCTGAATATACGAGTACCAGAGCAACCCTGATGAGTGAGCCTTCTGAAAGTCCCAGAACCTTAAGGATGTAATACACAGCTATCATAGCCATGAATCCCGGGAACATTCCAAGGATAAGTGCCACATTCATAAATGGCTTTCTCAGTCTGAAACGCATTCTTGACATACAGTATGAAACTGCAAGCACGAACGCTGTTGATATTATACATGAGAAAATTGCTATTATCAAAGTATTCTTGAACATCTGCATGAAGTTCAGGATACCTGTGTCTGTAAAAAGCTTTGTATAGTTCGCCAGAGTCAGAGACTTTGGCAGCAGAGTTGAAACATACTGTCCCTTCTCTCCTCTGAAGCTTATCATGATTATCCATGCGATCGGCAGTACCCAGATAACCGAAAGGATTACCAGTATGATATGAACCACGATGTCTCCCAGTGTCCATTTGCTTCTTGCTTTAATCTCATTATTATTTGATTTAGCCATTACTGAAATCCCTCCTCATCTTTATATGATGCGGTGTTGTGGTAAGTTACCAGTGACACAACAGCGAGAACTATGAATGTCATGATACCTATAACAGCACCTAAGTTGTAGTACTGATTATCAACCGTCAGCTTATAGAGCCATGTGACAAGAAGATCTGTCTTTCCGGCAGTCTTTCCAACCGGAGTAGGCGCTCCATTTGACAGAAGGTAGATAACGTTGAAGTTGTTGATATTTCCCGCAAATGTTGTTATCAGATATGGTGCTGTGACAAACAACATATAAGGAAGAGTGATCTTGAAGAAGATCTTTACCGGGCCTGCGCCGTCAACTCTCGCAGCCTCGTATATCTCCTCCGGTATGCTCTGGAGAATTCCTGTGACCTGCATGACGGTAAATGGAATTCCTATCCAGATATTGATGACAATTACCATGACTCTGGCAAGTGTTGCATTGCTCCAGAATGGAATAGCATTGTCGATTATTCCGTTATTTATAAGTAATGTATTGACGATACCATTCTGACTGAAGATCGTTCTCATCAGAAGAAGTGATACGAACTGTGGAACCGCTGCTGAGAGCATGAAGATTGCTCTCCACATACCTTTTGCCCTGGTTCCCTTTCTGTTGATCACCATTGCGAGTATCATTCCAAGGAAGTAGTTACTGAATGTGGCTGCCACAGCCCAAACAAGTGTCCAGCCAAGCACTGACCAGAATGTACTTCCTATTGCATCACTAAAGTTCAATATCTTTGCAAAATTCTTCAGTCCAACCCAGTTGAATATAACTGTATGTGAACCAAGCTTGCTGTAATTTGTAAATGCCATAAATATCATGAAAACCAATGGCAATATCGTAAATACAACGACTCCAAGTACAGGAAGTGGAAGAAGGAATGCATGAAGATTGCTGTCAAACAGACTCTTCACATCGTCCTTAAACTTTGGAACCTTTTTGCCTTTATCCCACAGGCAATACGCTTTGTATGCGCTCTCTATACTTACTACCCAAAGGCAGATGAATGCGAAAATTATAAACAGTGTTGCCACACCGTACAGAAGCATGAGCAGAGAGTTGTCACCCTGGGTATATTCAAATACACCCTTTGCATCATTCCAGACCTTCTGCTGTTCCTGACCACCCAGATGGAAGATATCCACCAGTAGTGATGCTCCATGCTTTATCATAAACCATATAAACAGTACCTCAAGTACCAGGTACGAAAATCCCTTTACAAACTGTTTTCTGACTATGCTTCCAAACCCCAAGATCAGAAATGAAATTCTGGTAGCTATGTCTCCATTTGCCGCTGCCTGTGCAACGGTATATGGGTAATCAGATCTTCGTATTTTCTTTATTTTGCTTTTTTTACTTGTTATAGCCTGAGCCATCCTAACACCTCCGTCTCAAAGTAAATCATTATCTCTTCTTATTACAAGTGCCCCATCACCTGTAGATGAATGGAGCACCTGTTTTTGAAATATATAACTAGTATTTTTACTGTGCTACATCAGTGTTAAGTGATGTGTTGAATGACTCTGTCATATCTGCTGCGTTGTCGTGTGTAACCTCACCATTTACGAGAGACTTACCAAAGTTTTCTGCTGGTGTCCAGTAGTTGCTCATCTTAGGAACAAATGGCTGGATGAATGCTGTTGTATCGAATGTTGCATTCTGAGCTGTTACAAGTGCATCGCCCTTAACTGCATCGCTCTCAAGAAGGCTTGTGTTACATGGAACGATGTTTCTTGCTGTGTAGTGTGACTCCTGTGATGCCTCATTTCCAAGGTAGAGTGCAAGTGCAACTGCAACCTGTGGATACTCACAGTTAGGATTTACAGCGATTGCCTTTGATCCTGCAAATGAGAGGAGCTGCTTGTCCGCACCGCCGATCTTGGCTGTTGGCATAACTGCGATTCCGAGATCATCTCCAAGTGCATCGTGTAATGCTGCGTAGTCCCATGAGCCTGAGAACATTGCTGATATTGAACCATCTGTCATACCTGAGATACCAACACCTGACTCATCGTTTACAAAGTTCTTGTTGTTTACAAGATCTACCAGGTAGTCTGTAACAGCCTTGCCGTTGTCACCACCGAAGTTGATTCCTGCATCATTGTCTGTACCATCACCGAATAATGTTCCGCCATTTGCAAGGTAGAATGCTGCGATGTACCATGAGTTTGAGAGTGGGAATGAAACCTTACCCTTCTCAAGCATTGTGTCAAGGCTCTTTACATCATCCTCTGTAAATGTCTTCTTGTTGTAGTACATAAACCATGTATTTGTTGTAAATGGCACACCATAGATACCTCCATCAACTGTGATAGAATCTACGATCGCCTGTGAATTTGTTGACTTAACATAATCTGCTGTGCTTCCGCCGAGCTCTGAGATAGCACCTGCATCGATCAGAGTCTGTAACTGGTCATTTGCGAACATGTATACATCTGCTGACGCTGAAACATCCTGTGTTACAGTCTTTCCAGCATCACCCTCACTACATGTACCATACTCAAATGTGATATCCCAGTTTGGATGCTCTTTCTTGAATGCCTCACATGTTGTCTGTAACCACTCGCCGTAATCAGGTGACTGATCCTCAGCTGGTCCCCAGACTGTAAGTGTTGTCTTGATTGCCTCTTCCTCTGAAGCTGCCTCTGTTGCATCTGTAGCCTCTGATGCATCACTCTTTGCTGCTGCTGTTGTTGACTCGTCCTTTCCTGAATCTCCACATCCTGCCAGCATTGACATTCCCATTACACCCGCAAGTGCAACTGCTGCAAATCTCTTAACTCTCATAACCGTTCCTCCTTAAAAATATAGTTTTGATTGAATGTTTTTAACACCTTTGCAGTACCTTTACCTTATGTCATTATTATAAGAAAACGTTTCCAATCCGTATATATCAATGATTTTAGAAACATGTTGGATTTTTTAGATATGTTGAATTTTTTTGATGGGCGGGCGCCGCTCCGGAGTGTGCCGCGGATATCCTATATCACACGGGCGGCTATATAAGATATACTCTGGTTTAGTCAAAAGAATGTTAGCAACGTTATTATGTCTCTCATATATAGATTTTATTACATATATAGATTCTGTTTTATTTTTCGCCGATAACTGGTTTTGTTATTATAAAGTATAAAAAAATGTACCTTTTGAGCTTTAATAAGCTTCAAAAGGTACATCCTCTCTTCGTATTCTCGCCTTTTCGTGGAATTTCTATGAAAAGGTATAATTTTTGTATAATTTTCTAGTTTTCTACTCTCTTTGGGAAGTGGAGCATTACTTTCGTGCCGGCTCCTGGGGTGCTTTCGATCTTCACCGCGTACTTCTCTCCATAATATAGCTTGATCCTCTCGTTTACATTTGACACACCGTAGCCATTGGACGACTTCGACAGGATCAGGGCGGCCTGGGTCTTTGTCATTCCGATACCGTTGTCAGATACGGTAAAGTCAATGAAATCTCCATTCTCCTTTCCCTCTATGCGTATCTCTCCTCTGCCGTCAGTCTTGACGTCAATTCCATGTCCTATCGCATTTTCAAGCAGCGGCTGGAGTATCAGATTCAATGTTTCATATTTTAAGATACTGTCATCTATGTCGTACACCACATCAAAGCTGTTGTCATGCATGGCAAGCTGGATATCAAGATACGACTTGATATTTGCTATCTCATCTTTGACAAGCAGGATGTTTTTTCCTTTGTTCAGGGCTGTCCTGTAGAATGTTGACAGAGACAAGGTGATCCGGCTTATGTCTTCCTGCTCCGCCTCAAGGGCTTTCCAATTGATCATAGACAGAGAATTGTACAGGAAATGCGGGTTGATCTGGGCCTGAAGTGCCCTCATCTCGTATTCTTTTTCCTTGATCTTGCTCTGATATACCTCATTGACAGTCTCATCAAGGCGCTTACTCATGCTGTTGTAGCCATTTATAAGATCACCAATCTCATCTGTACTGTCATTTTCTATAACCATGCCCAGATTTCCTGTCTCGGTGGCCTTCATAGTCTTCTGAAGATTTTTGATTCGCTTCGTTATAAATTCTGATACCATATTTATACATAATATACCTGCGAGCATACTTACCAGAAGTGCCACCACCGCTATTATAAGTATCGGACGAACCGATGAGATTATAAGTTTGTTCGGTTTGTATACACATATGTTCCAGCCGGTCGCCTTGGACGTCTTATCTATGAACTGATACCCTGAATTTTCCATCTCTCTCAGGGCATCGAATTTATCCACATCCAATTCATATGCTGACTGCTCATCGGCAAATGTATTCTTGTTGAATATCATATGTCCATACTCATCCTCTATGATAAGCCCATAATTATCAAACATTGTCTCTGTATAAAACGGTTGAAATACACTGTCATAATCCACGCCTACATACAAAACGCCCTTGGCACCTTTCTGCTCCAGCATAGCCATCCGGCTGACTGAAAATGCAGTTCGGCTTTCCAGATCAATATGCCAGTGTATATTGTTATCCAGATCATCATATGCATGCGTTCCATCCGCCAGATCTTTTAACGGTGCAACTGTTGACCCATGTTTCACATCACTGGCGTCAGTATATATCGTGACCTGATTTACATCCTCATGGAAATACATGATCGATGCCAGCAGGGGATCGATCACCGTACTGAACTGCTCATAATTCTGATATGCCGATTGATCCGCACTCAGTATCTTTGCAATCGACTGGTTATACGATATATATTTAGAGAGGTTGTTATATATCTCCAATTCATTGTCCATGGAATCCGTGGTCTGGCTGACATAAGATTCCAAGATTGTTGTCTCCCGGGCCCACAGGATCTTTTTCATCTCCATATATGTTATACCCAGTATTATCATAACAGGCACAAGTCCGGCCAGCAGATAAATAACAACCATTTTGCCAGTCAGCTTCATATCACGAAATCTCTTCTTGACTCCACCTTTGTTCATCTACGATCCCCCTGCTTAACGAGTTCTGCAATCGTCCTTTTCCAAGTCTGCTGTATGTCTACTCACCGCCTGCAACACCGCTCTCCCTGAATTTCTGAGGGCTCACTCCATAAAACTCCCTGAAACTCGAGCAAAAATAGGATACATTCTGATAACCACACATCGCACCTATATCTACAATCTTCGCCATACTATTCTCAAGCATATCCCTTGCCCGCTCCATTCTGTATGACTTGATAAATTTGCTCAGGTTCTGTCCCGTCTCTTTCTTAAACACTGTGCTGAGATAACTTGGGGCAAGATATACCATATCCGCAAGCATATCTATGCCTAGCTCGCTCCCGTAATTCCTGTAAATATACTGCTTTACTATCTCCACTTCCTTATGTCCGGTCTGACTCTTGTCCTCAAAGCAGGCCGCGAGTCTGTCTATCGCAACCTCAACAAGACCTGTAAGACTCTGAAAATCTGTCGTCATATACATCTTTTCAACATCCTTGTTAAGATCCGCCTCACCTGTTCCGTCTATACTGCCATATATGTCCTTCAAAAGATTTGAGTAGAGAAACTTTATATATATCTGTGAACACTCATTCTTGTGCCTGTACTTTTCACAGAATTTGTCAAAATGTTCCCTGAGTGCCTCCACATCCTTCATCTTGATGTCCTGTTTCATCTGTTTCATGAGGGTGTCATCATCAAACTGGATCATTCCTGACGAATCGCTCTCCATATTTGGGTAGAACACCTTTATCTCCGGATGATAAAACTTATTGTCCATAAGCTCATCAAGCTCATCGACCTTCTGTTTCATGTTCTCAGGGTTCTCTATATCCGATGAAACTGCTATAAAACATTCCTCATCGTAATCACTTTTAATTATCCTAGCAAGCTCCTGGGCCGTGTAAACCGCATCTGTTTCATCGCCCAGAAAAATAAGTTCCTGCTGTTGATTCAGATTGAGGTATCTCTGTATTCCAAGTGCCATTATCTTCTCATTTTTCTTGAAATCTACATCTCGTCTTCCAAAGAAATCGTGATTAAATTCAACCAGCAGAATTCTCTTAAATCTGGCGAAATTCAGGTTCAGACCGTTGTACTCCCTGCGTATACTCTCTATATCTTCGCCATTTACAAGCATATATAGCGCATGCTCATAAAGGAATTCCATGCTCTTGCTCTTGAGCTCATCCGAGGCTTTAGCCGCCTCTAGCTCATCCACAACCTTCTCCAACGTCTCCTTAAACTCCTTCGGGTCGACCGGTTTCAATATATAATCCACAACTCCCAGCCTTATTGCTCTCTTTGCATAGTCAAATTCATTGCAGCCGCTGAATATCACACATCTCATTTTCTTCTTCTCATTTACCACATTGTCAATGAGTTCTATACCGTCCATGAAAGGCATTTTCACATCGGTGAGGAGGATATCATAATTCTCCTGACGCATCTTCTCCAATGCATCAAGACCGTTTACCGCCTCGTCGATATCAAATTCCATATTCAGCTTTTTCAGGAGGAATCTTATCCCGTTTCTCTCTATTCTCTCGTCATCAACGATCAGTATTCTATACATCTCTCCACCGCCTTCCTTTTTCTTGATGTGAACTGTTTTCGCATCACATTACAACTTTAGTATATTTAATTATAACCGACTTACTTCCTGTTCGCCACCAAAACCTAAATCAAAAGGGGACGGAGGTGCCTGACCCCTCCGTCCCATGCTGTGAAATAAACTAAGTTTTATTTTATAATCTCCAAATGTCCTTGTTGTACTCAGCGATGGTTCTGTCTGATGAGAAGAATCCAGCCTTGCTGATGTTGACAAGTGCCTTCTTTGCCCAAGTCTTGCGATCTTCGTAATCTGCAAGTACGCCTTCCTTGGTCTTGATATAATCTTCAACATCCAGGAGTGTCATAAACCAATCCTTTACGATAAGTTCGTTGTGAAGTCTCTCAAGGCTTTCCTTCTGTCCGATCTCAAGGAGCTCATCGCTCACGATGAAATCAACAAGCTTCTTGATCTCAGGCTGCTCGTAGTAATCCTTTGACACATAATCAGCCTTTGCATAGTGGTCGATGACTGCCTCGCTTGACTCGCCGAAGAAGTAAATGTTATCCTCGCCGACAAGCTCTCCAATCTCAACATTTGCACCATCTCTTGTTCCGAGTGTAAGCGCGCCGTTCAGCATGAACTTCATGTTTCCGGTACCTGATGCCTCCTTTGATGCAAGTGAGATCTGCTCTGAAATGTCACATGCAGGTATGATCTTTGCTGCCTTTGACACATTGTAGTTCTCGATCATGACAACCTTGAGGTATGGGCTTACCTCTGGGTCATTATCGATGAGCTGCTGCAGGCAGAGGATGAGATGAATGATATCCTTTGCGATGGTGTATGCAGGAGCTGCCTTTGCACCAAATATTACAGTCACAGGAGTCTTTGGAAGATTTCCTGCCTTGATATCGAAGTACTTGTGGATAACCCAGAGTGCGTTCATCTGCTGACGCTTGTACTCATGAAGTCTCTTAACCTGTATATCAAAGATAGAATTCTCATCTATGTCAATGTTCTGTGTCTCCTTAAGGTAATCCTTGAGAACGACCTTGTTCTGCTTCTTGATATCCATGATCCTGCCAAGGACTGCATCATCATCATAGAACTTAGCGAGGTCACTCAGTTTCTCTGCATCCTTCTTGTAGCCGTCACCGATAAGCTCTGTGATATAAGCTGCAAGCTGCTCGTTACAGTGGAGAAGCCATCTTCTGAATGTGATACCATTTGTCTTGTTGTTGAACTTCTCAGGATAGATCTTGTAGAAGTTGTTCAACTCAGAATCCTTGAGGATCTCTGTGTGAAGGTATGCAACACCGTTTACACTGTGGCTATAGTGTATATCAATGTGTGCCATGTGCACTCTCTGATCCTTGTCGATGATATATACGCTCTCATCCTTGTATCTGTTACGAACCTTCTCGTCCAGCTTCTTGATGATAGGAACAAGCTGTGGAACAACCTTCTCAAGGTAAGCAAGCGGCCACTTCTCAAGAGCCTCTGCAAGGATAGTGTGGTTGGTGTATGCGCACACCTCTGTCACGATCTCTGTAGCCTCGTCAAATGATATTCCCTCAGCGGTAAGAAGTCTGATGAACTCAGGGATCACCATTGAAGGATGTGTATCATTGATCTGAACTGCTGCATAATCAGCCAGATCGTGAAGATTTGAACCCTTTGCCTTAGCCTCATCAAGAATGAGCTTTGCACCATTTGCCACCATGAAATACTGCTGGTAGATACGGAGAAGATTTCCAGCCTCATCGCTGTCGTCCGGGTACAGGCAGAGTGTCAGGTTCTTTGCAATGTCTGTCTTGTCGAAGTTAATTCCGCCCGGCTCCATGATGGACTCGTCAACGCTCTCGATATCGAAGAGGTGGAGCTTATTTGTTCTGTTCTCGTATCCGGTTACATCTATATCGTACATTCTTGACTGGACTTTCAGATTGCCAAATGTGATCGTGTTGGTAACGTCTGTCTTCTCGAGCCAGCTGTCTGCCTCAATCCAAGGATTTGCAGTCTCCTTCTGGTAATTGTTCTCAAATACCTGCTTGAACAGACCCATGTGGTAATTAAGTCCAATTCCATCTCCGTGAAGTCCGAGGGTTGCCATGGAGTCGAGGAAGCATGCTGCAAGTCTTCCAAGACCACCATTTCCAAGTGATGGCTCCGGCTCAACCTCCTCTATGTCATAGATGCTCTTGCCATTCTCAGCAAGCACCTGTTTAACCTCGTCAAATACACCAAGGTTGATGAGATTGTTCGAGAGAAGCTTTCCTATGAGGAACTCTGCTGAGATGTAATAAACCTTCTTCTGTCCCTCCTCTGAAACCTTTCCGTCTGCGAGCTTCTTTGTCATATCAAGGAGTGCGAAGTAGATCTCCTCGTTTGTGCAGTCCTTGATCTCCTTGTTGTATTTCTTCATGCAAATGTCCTTTAACATAATATCCTCCTTACAAATATACGTCTTCACCCTGTTTCTTCCATACAGTCTGGTGAGATCCCTTAATTTATCTATATGTTCCTGTGTAAATTCCCATGTTGCTCCCTTGGTAAGCCGCCACTTCCAGTTGCCGCCAAGCGTTGATGGATAGTTCATTCTGGCGCTGTTGTCCTTGCCCAAAATATCCTGCATCTGAAGTATGACCGTGTCCGCTGAGCTCATGTAAAGTGCATGTATCATCTTCTCTGCCACATCATCCAGGCTGTTCACCATGAGGTACTTCATCATATATTCCTGAAGCTCCTCACTCTGTCCGCTGATATAACTTTTCAGCATATCATTGTCGTGGGTTCCGATATACGCTACGTAGTTCTTTGCGTGATTGTGCGGCAGATATTCATTTGCCGTATTGCCGTCAAATGCAAATTCCAACACCTTCATGCCCGGATAACCGGATTCCTTTACAAGTTTCTGAACCTCTGGCACGACCACGCCGAGGTCCTCAGCTATAACCTTGGATGAACCTATGGCACTGTCTATAGCATCGATGAGTTTCTTTCCCGGTCCCTGTCTGTAGTAGCCATCCTTCGGCTCGCCATTTGCCGGGATGCTGTAGTATCTGACTATTCCGATAAAATGATCTATACGGATCACGTCGTAGAGCTTTGCAGATGCAGCAATTCTCTTCTTCCACCACGCGAAATCATCCTTCTCCATGACATCCCAGTCATAAATCGGGTTACCCCACTTCTGTCCGTAGCTTGAGAACATGTCTGGTGGGCATCCTGCCACAACCGCCGGTGCAAGGCTTCCGGACAGCTGGAACTGGTCTGTGTTAGCCCACACATCAGCACTGTCCAGTGCCACATAGATCGGAATATCTCCAATGATGCTTATGCCGTTTCTGTTGGCATACTCTTTTAATGGCATCCACTGCTCGTAGAACTTGAACTGAAGGAATTTGTAGAATTCCACGTCTTCACCAAGCTTTTCTCTGTAAGCTGCCATAGCCTCCGGCTTTCTCTTCTTGATCGCCGGTTCCCACGCAAGCCATTCTCTATTGTTATGATCAGCCTTGATCGCCATATACAGCGCATAGTCATCTATCCACTGTTCATTTTCCTCTATGAAATCTACGTAATCCCTGCTGTCTTTGTGCTCTGATCTGCCAAATGCTTTTCTGAGAACTTCAAATCTCTGTCTGTATATTCTGGCGTAGTCGATCTCGTCATCACTGTCAGCCCATTTGTAGGATTCTACCTCCTCTTTCTTGATAAGCCCTTCAGCTATCAATGTATCCAGATCGATAAAATACGGATTGCCCGCAAATGCTGAAAACGACTGATAAGGACTGTCACCGAAGCTTGTTGGTCCTATCGGAAGCACCTGCCAGTACTTCTGCCCTGCTCTTTTCAACATATCAACAAAATCATAAGCATCTCTTCCCATGGTTCCAATTCCATATGGTGATGGGAGGCTGCTTATCGGCAGGAGTATTCCTGCGCCACGCTCCAACGCTTTACTCATATATGATACCTCCTGAACAGTTCCTGTTATGGCTTGTATTTTATTAGCATTTCCCCTTTTATGCTTGCATTATATAAGCAATTAATTGTACAATTCTATCATCTTGATGATGTACAATATGTAAAAGCTGTAAAAAATCGTCGAATTAACAAAAAGGAGGCACATGGTTATATGAACAGTCTTGAATACGAAAATCTTCTGGAGAATAAGACCCATGCGGACCCGATGTTTCCGTACAATACTTACCTGTGCTCCATACCACTTGACTTCAATTCTGTGTCTCTGCACTGGCATGAATTTATGGAGATTATCTATATCAAAAAAGGCAAGGGAAATGTGACTGTGGACTTCACAACTCACTATGTTGAGGAGGGTGACATAGTCATTATCCTGCCAGGACACATTCACGGAATCTCCCAGCACGAAGGCTATTCAATGGAATATGAGAATATTCTTTTCTCCGTCGACATGTTCAGATCCAGAAATCACGACTCACTGGACAGCGAGTTTTTCCTGCCTCTGCTGGCGGGCGACGTGGATATCAAGAGTATTTATGACAGGGACGATCCATTATATCCGTCTCTTTCCGCGTGTCTTAACAGGGTAGACAAGCTCTGCTCAGAGACGCCAAAGGGATACCACCTTGCACTTAAGGGATGCTATTTTGAATTCTTCTACATTCTCTATGCCAACTCCACCGCAAGGGATGAGGCAGACAGGAAGAACCGAGCCAGGGATCTGGAGAGAACAAAACTCATCCTCTCCTACATAGACGAAAATTACAAAGAGGCCATATCCATAACGGATATAGCCTCCTACTGTGGATTCTCTGAATCCCATTTTATGCGATTTTTCAAGAACACCATGGGGGTGTCATTTGTATCATATCTGAACGACTTCAGGCTGAATGTTGCCGCAAGACTTCTCTCCTCCAATGACGAGAGCATACTCTCCGTCGCGGAGAACTGCGGCTTCTTCAACCTGTCCTACTTCAACAGGATGTTTAAGAAGAAATACGGCGTGACTCCGGGTAAATACAGGGATAATCATAACCTGTAAGCGGCCACTCATTGCCTACTACGCATCAGATCTTGAATACGAGTTCTTCATCTGATTGCTGAGTTCATAGAGGACCCTGCCAAGGGTTGCATTTGCCTCACGTCTCACCATGTCTGTGGTCTCCTGGTTGGCCTGTTGGCGGAGTTTCTCGCCCAATGGCTGTTCATTCATAATATCATCATATCTGTATATTATCTCATGTGCCTTGGACATGACTTTCTCCTCGTACCTTTCGATATGGAACACCGACTTCGCATAAGATGCATCCGCCATCGCTGCGATCATGCGGCTGGTCCAGTAGAAGTTGTCCGTGGAAGCATCCGCCCCTGTATTTGCCAGATACTCAGGAGTCGTGTCTACATTTGCATAGAAAGGAACCATGACATTGAATGCATTCGATGCAAATGCTATCCACTGTACAGCGCAGATATCCTCTCCAACATATGGTCTCATCTGGATCGCCGACATGAAATCCGTCCTGTTCACACCTATCGATCTATATGCCCCGCGCATCTTATTGTCGCCGTAATTGCCGTACGGATCATACGGAGTTCCCTGATAATGCGAAGAAAGCACATACTTCACATCCTCCATGGTTATCTTCTTCTCTGGTATCATGCACCATGGAATGTCATCCGAAACCGGCGTAAAGTCCGCATCCGGTCCGTCCCAGACTGCCGAATTCGGGTTGAGCGTCCGCTCCATGAACCATGCCCTCGGGGTGTTGTACACGTGATCCGCATCGTCGTGGCTGCCGAATATATTCCGTGGACAGATCGTGTCCTCCATATTCTCCACGTTCAGATGATACTTCTCTATAAATGCTGGAAGATCTGCCGAGCACATGAACTCGCTCTGCGCTCCCATTGCGTCTGCCATATCAAATTCGTCCATACCAAACTGGTTTGGCATGACAACATACACATCATCAGGAACTTTTCTCGCGATCCAATGATGTCCTCCGATGGTCTCAAGCCACCAGATCTCGTCTACATCCTGAAATGCAATTCCGTTCATCTCATAGGTTCCATATCGTTCAAGCAGGCTGCCAAGTCTCTTCACGCCCTCTCTTGCGCTCTTTATATATGGAAGTGTAATGCTGACTATATCCTCCTCGCCGATACCTCCAGTCTTCTCAGGCTTATCTCCCTCCGCAGGCTCATAGCACACCAGTGGATCCGCGCCGAGCACTCTTGGATTTGAGGTTATGGTCTCCGTCGCCGTCATAGCCACATTTGCAGAATTCACTCCGCTTGCCGCCCAGATTCCTTCGCCCGCCAGCGCATTTGGAACACAGGTGTAACGCATCGGATCATCCGGAAGTTCAATCTCCACATGGGATATCTCCGACTTGTATATTCTTGGCTGCTCCTCCGGCTTCACAACCACATATTTCTTCGGCGTGTACGAACCGGCACCCGAATCGTCATTTCTCGCTATTATTGTTGAACCGTCATAAGACGCATTTTTTCCTACCAATATTGTTGTACATGGCATGATCTATTCCTCCATCCGTTAAATTATTTGCTTTCACCTTATTTATTTCTGAAAATATGTTACCTATATCTGCCCAACGCCTGAATCTGTTTTACACCTATAACCTTTTTTGCGATCAGAAATATAATATATCCCGCAAGGCTTCCGAGGGTATTCATAACTACATCATCGAGCTGGCAGTAACCGCGCTCTGTTATAAGCTGAACCGTCTCTATGCAGACACTGCACAGAAATCCAAACAGTACAGTACATTTGGACAACCTGTCTACCGCCCTGCCATCGCCATTCTTACTTCCAGCCACCGCCAGCGGGAAAAGCACGCCGAACGGCACAAAGAGCAATATATTTTCTATGACAAATGCGTGCTCCTGGGGCGTCACTCCCCACGTATGAAACAACGTCATGTCAATGCCCTGCCTTGAGCCCGGCTCTCTGGACAGGAACACAGTAACTGCCATCACCGCCAGATACACCACCAGCAGGAACCACACTATTGACTTCTTCACACGTCCGCCGGCACTGACCTTTTTCCCCGCAGGGCTCACTGTATACACGAGATAAACCACGACTGCTATGCATCCGCACAAAATGCCTATCGGAAGGTAGCCCGCGACCTCCATTATATCTTTTATAATAAGTTCAAACATACATTCCCCTCAGTAATTTTACATTTATTCTATTGAAACCAAATACGATTTCTCGACAGTGTACTTTTCCAACTTCATTGGTTTTCCACCATTTATCCATTCCATATAATTCTTTGCATATGCATAATATGTATATTTCCCTAACTCGAATATAGCCGGCATACACTTTTCACATGGAGCCCATCTTGAATATATCGTTATACCATTAAAATCCGATAAATATGACATGATCTTTCTTTCGCAGCATCCATATGTAAGTCCAATCTTTCTCAAATAATCATCTTTCCTTTTATCGATTCTTCTCGTCTTCAGATCGTCCCCCAGCTTCTCTTTTTTACTCACATACTTTATCTTGCTGTTACTATCAGGCTCTATTACCTCTGTATAACGCATAGTTTTCTTCCTAATAGGACAGTATCTGATGCCATGATTTTTTGTATAAATATTGGTAACATGATGCCATCCAAACGTGTTATCAAATATGTATTTTACCAGCATCTCCATCTGCAATCTTTTGTTTCTATCCCACGAATCTGTCCCACTCAATGCCCAATACTTTTCTCCATTTGGCAATACAAATATTGTATAACAGCCTTGTTTTTTACCCGAATATTTATTAACCAGATTAAAATCCTTTTTTAATTTCAACGCTGACTTTATTTTTGCAATCTCTTCCGTAAACTGTTTTGTCATACTTTCAAAATTGTTTGATCCCGTTGACACTAATTCACCATTTGTATTTATTTGAGACAGAGAAATAAAAAAATGCCTATATATTTCTGTTAATTTATCTTTCCAAATACAAGCTTCAAAAATAGCACTGTCATCTTTTGGCATATCATGTGTTTCGATGTTAAACGCATGGGCTATATTAGAAATAAACCTAATATATCTCTTTTTTAACGTCACTTTCTCTCCGCTACTTTTCAAAATTTCTTTTTTTATAATATTAAGCGTCTTTGTATAGTAGCCTATTTTCTCTTCCTGTCCAATATCTGAGACCATACTTTTCATTATGGAATCCGCTCTTTCCAGTACAAACTCTAAATTTTCATTCCAGCTCGTAGCAGTAAAATTATTATAACTTGTTAGGAACTTCTCGTGTATATCATCTATTTCTCCTATATCATGCACCTTACATTTGCTCGCCCTATCTATCAATCTGTATATATCTGTCAATATAGTTTTTTTATTTTCACTAAAATCTACGTAGTCTTCATGCACATATCTCTCTGTATAAATCATAATAGAGATTGCGATACGCCTGTAATCATATTTTATCCTGCTGGCAAATGTCTGCAGTGCTTCCATATTTAGTGCTTCAACGCTATCACTATTATCCTGCATGACCGTATCATTAATAAGTGTCACATCTGCCAGATAATCCCACATATTATTTTCACTTAAATTGTACTCATCATTTATCCAGGCACCTTCATCCTCCACTGATTCCAAATTTAAGTCAAGCGCTTCTAATGATTTCGATTTCGCATACTCTTCAAAACTACCATATTTACTTGCCACTATATCTAATTCTTCACTTACCAATTTACTTTTAACAATTTTCTGTAAGACATCAGGTTTATATGGCACGAAGTATTCTGATATCGGATAATCTGAATTTCGCAACCTATGTGTTATTCTAATAGATTTCTTCATATGTATCACCCACTCCCAAAACAATTCTCCCGCCCCTGCGGTAATTACGTTAAGTTCCACTAATTATTATATCACAGTTGCAACTGACAGTCATTTTACACATTGTTTACATACACCGCGTCTGATATACTTTACATGTCAGTCCAACTAACCATTTGGACGGGCTGAACAAATATAGAACAGGAAATATCCAACATGATAATAGCAAAAAAAATTCTAAAAATAACTTGTATTGTCCTCGGTGTGATCCTTGTGGCCGCCATAATATTTGTGGGAGTTCTCACTATAACAGAATACAAGCCATACGATTCCGAATCCCTTGAGGTCACATCCGGAAGCACATTTGGCAAAAATACAACCGGCTCAGACAAGCTTTCACCATCTGTCGGCGACTCCATATCCATCGTGACATGGAATCTCGGCTACGGATCCCTCGGTGCAAATGCTGACTTTTTCATGGACGGAGGAGACAGTGTGTACACTTCCACCGCAAAGCAGGTAAATGACAATATGGAGGCCATCACATCAGAGCTGAATTCACTTGCCGCTGACATCTTTCTTCTCCAGGAGGTCGATGAACGATCATCCAGAAGCCACAAGATAAACGAAGCCGATATTTTGAGGGAAAAGCTGCCGTCATACACAAGCTCATACGCCTACAACTACAAAACACTCATGGTTCCATATCCACTTCCACCGATCGGCAGAGTGACATCAGGAATAATGACTCTCAGCTCATTTGAAGTATCGGATGCAGAAAGAATACAGCTTCCATGTCCATTTTCCTACCCGATCAGACTGTGCAACCTGAAAAGATGCCTGATCGTGTCCAGAATACCGATTGCCGGAAGTGAACACGAACTCGTCATAGTAAATCTCCACCTGGAGGCTTATGACTCAGGCGAGGGCAAAGCCGCCCAGACCAGGATGCTCGCCGACATTCTCCAAAATGAGGCTGCAGCAGGGAACTACGTTATCGCAGGAGGCGACTTCAACCAGACTTTTTCAAATGTGGATCTGTCCGCATACCCTCAGCAGTCCGCTGACCTGTGGGCACCAGGAAGTATAGATGTATCTGAATTTGGAGATTCCTTCACCTGCAGCACCGATTCCTCAGCTCCGACATGCCGATCCCTGGACAAACCATACGAAGGACATGACCACGAGAGTTTCCAATATTATGTCATCGACGGATTCATAGTATCGAGCAATTTGCAGATCAACTCCACAGAGACCATAGATCTGGATTTTAAAAACAGCGATCACAATCCGATAAGACTCGATGTCGCGTTGAAATAAACTATATTTTCAGTTGTTTTATGTATGTTATTTTAATTAACATTAATTATGTATAATTTTATGTTTAAAATACATTTTTCTCTTGATTTATGCCGTTTTTACATGTATTATGGCATTGTAAATGTTATAAATATTAACATTCGTTGCTAGTTTTGAATAATACTTCTAAGAATAATAGAGAATACTCATCAGAGAAAGGAATTTTGATCATGAAGAAATTATCACAGTCACGTCTCGCCGACACTGTCATGAACGGAAGAAAAGAAAAGGGTATGACCCAGGCTCAGCTCGCCGATGCAACCGGTATCAACAGAGCACTCATTTCCAGAATAGAGCAGAAGGATTTTGTTCCTTCTATAGAGCAGCTCGAAAGTTTGTCAGAGGTTTTGAACTTCGACCTCACAGAAATGTTCATCAATGCTGGCGCACACAAGCTCGAGTCTCCATCCCCACTGAACATTGCAGTGGCAGGAACCGGTTACGTTGGTCTGTCCATTGCGACCCTGCTGGCACAGCACAACCATGTAACGGCAGTTGACATCATCCCTGAAAAGGTTGATCTCATCAACAACAAGAAATCCCCTATACAGGACGACTATATTGAGAAATATCTCGCCGAGAAGGAGCTTGATCTCACAGCAACTCTCGATGGCGAAGCAGCATACAAGGATGCAGATTTCGTAATCATAGCTGCTCCGACAAACTACGACAGCAACAAGAACTATTTCGACACATCAGCCGTTGAGGCCGTTATCGAGCTCGTCCTCAAGGTCAACCCGGATGCCATCATGGTCATCAAATCAACTATACCAGTTGGATACACCGAGTCCGTAAGGAAGAAATACAACACGTCAAATATCATTTTCAGCCCAGAGTTTCTTCGTGAATCCAAGGCACTGTACGACAACCTCTATCCATCAAGGATAATTGTCAGCACAGACAAGAATGACGAGAAGATAGTTAAGGCATCCCATACATTTGCCGCACTGCTTCAGGAGGGTGCCCTCAAGGAAGATATAGACACTCTGTTCATGGGCTTCACCGAAGCTGAGGCTGTAAAGTTATTTGCAAATACCTATCTCGCACTCCGCGTGTCCTACTTCAACGAGCTTGACACATACGCGGAGATGAAGGGACTTAACACACAGGACATCATAAACGGCGTATGTCTCGACCCAAGAATCGGAACACACTACAACAACCCATCATTTGGATACGGCGGATACTGTCTGCCAAAGGATACAAAGCAGCTCCTTGCCAACTACAACGACGTGCCTCAGAATATGATGAGCGCCATCGTTGAGAGCAACAGAACGAGAAAGGACTTCATCGCAGACCGCGTTCTCTCCATCGCAGGCTACTACGACTACAACAATAACGGTGATTACTCAGCAGCCCAGGAGAAGGAATGTGTCATAGGTGTATACAGACTGACGATGAAGAGCAACTCCGACAACTTCCGCCAGAGCAGTATACAGGGTGTCATGAAGCGTATCAAAGCCAAGGGCGCAACCGTCGTTGTATACGAGCCAACCCTTGAAGACGGAACCACATTCTTCGGAAGCAAAGTTGTAAATGACCTAGACAAATTCAAATCCATGTCCGACGCTGTCATCGCCAACAGGTACAATTCATGCCTCGACGACATCAAAGACAAGGTATACACAAGAGATCTGTTCCAGAGAGACTAATCTTTAAGAAGACCTTTAAGAACATTTTTATAACATAAAAAATAACCGAATGATACGAATTAAAACTTGTATCATTCGGTTATTTTTTGTCAATATTTCTTATGAATTAGCCTGAACCTTGAGCTCCTCAAGCATCTGAGGAAGTCTTGTATCCATCTCGTCATCCTTGAACTGACATGTACCAACCTTCCTGTGTCCACCGCCACCATACTTGAGCATAAGGCTTCCAACATCCATGGTCGCTGTGCGGTTCAGGATACTGTATCCAACTGCTGCCGAACATCCCTGTCCACCACGTCCGCTTACTATCCACGCTGACACATTCTGTTCAGGATACATACTGTATATCATGAAACGATTGCCGGTGTATATCGGATCCACTCCGCGAAGATCGCTTATGATAAGATTACCGTCCACTATGGTATGTGCCTTGACCATCTCCTTGAACTTCTCTGTCTGCTCATTATACAGAACTATTCTCTCCTGTATATCCGGCATGGCAAGTATCTCATCAGTGGTCATGGTACGACATGCATCTATAAGCTTCTCCATGAGCTGATAGTTTGATATGGTGAAATTTCTGAATCTTCCAAGTCCGGTTCTAGGATCCATCAGGAATCCAATAAGTATCCATCCCTTTGGATTCTGTACCTCATCGATGGTAAGATTACCTGAATCAACCTTATCAACAGCCTCCATCATATCGTCAAACTGCGGAAATCTCTCTCTGCCTCCATAATACTCATAGATTATTCTAGCGCACGATGGAGTTATACGACTCTCCCCCTTGTATTTACCCTCAAGCGCCAATCTCTCATGCTCACTTGAATGATGATCGAACCAAAGTCCGCAGCCCTCAACAAATGGCACATTTGCAAGGCAGTCATCCTCCGTAACCTCAATCAATCCGTCCTGAAGATCCTTCGGATGCGCAAACTTCCAATGATCAATAATTCCCGCTTCCTTCAGCAGTGCGCCACACGCAAGTCCATCAAAATCCGATCTTGTAACCAACCTCATAGTAAATCCTCCCTGGTATTGAACTTCAGCCCTGTAAGACCGGGCTGAATAGTTCATTTTCCGTAACAAATATATCTTAATTATATAGAAGCGGGTGGGGTATTTCAAGGAGCATTTTTATCAGTGAAAGGGCTCACCATTCCAATCAGATATCCGCTTACCGAGTTCCATAACTTGTTTCTTCACATCCAGCATACCAGCCATGTTCTCCAAAGTCATATGCTCAACAACGCTCTTTGCCCTTAGTAACCCATGACATCATCCCAAGATCATCCAGTATCCTTGTCTTATCCAGATACGATTCTATCCTTTTGACAAATGCTCTTCCATCCTGCTTGTACACATGAAATACCCCCGCATCGTCCTTGTCATAGAATGCATTTATCGCCACATGCGAATGAGTCGTGATGAACACCTGAACATCATTCTTTTCAGCAAATTCATATATATACTCAAACAGTTTCCTCTGCATGGCAGGATGAAGATTATTCTCAAGTTCCTCAAAACCATAGACCATCTTCTTATCCTTATACTCATCCAGCTCCGATATGACCAGCAGATTTAGCAACACCAGAATAATCGTCTTAAGCCCGCTTCCCATACGTGACAAAGGACACCTGCTCATGCCCGCTTCCTTGAGGAACACCTCCCACCGGACTCATGATCTCTTTTACCGCTTTCAGAAGAGTGTCCTCAATTATCGTCTCATCGTAACTGCTATTGTTCAGAAACGCCCTGATAATGTTGCTTGCACCACTGCCAGTGCTGGACAGATCCTCCAGAGTCCCACCAAGCTCTTCTTCCTCCTCAGGAACGATATTACGCTCCGCAGCAATGTGTCTGAATACATATCTGTCCCTCTCATTACCTATATCAACTCCCACTCCATTTGCATATGAAGTATTCCATAGAGGCAGTCTGTCATTCCACTCCACTATGTAACCACCACTGTCCTCAGGCTCCACCCTGTATCCTATCGAACGTCCATTTGACAGGTTCCACATGGTTCCGCTTGTATAACCTTGAATTGATGAATACCCACGAAGCAAGCTGTCACACATCTCCCGGGTGACCGGTATCTCCGCGATGATCTCGTCCGCACAGGATGCGATCTGCTCTCTGAATGCATACATCATCCCCACCACGTCGATGACACTTGATTTTCCGCTGTTGTTCTTGCCGATTATCACTGACACCCTTGGGAGGTTGTCAAGTCCTGTGTATGTGTCGGCGGTGAAGGCTTTGTAGCCTTTGAATCTTATTCCTTTGTACATAGAGTTTTCTCTCCTAATTATATCTGCTTCATAACGTCCCTTATCAGTTTTGTTAAGGGGCGCTTGCCCATCTCGTTATCAATTAATGTTATACCATATAATAACTCTTCAACGGATGTTGTTGTTTGAAAAACTCCAGGAAATGCATGTCTCAACATATCTATATACTGTTCTGAAAAAATCTTTCTTTTTACAAGGACATCGTGAACATCAATATTATGCATCTTATAAATATCATTCAATTCCAATACACTTAACTGATCCGCATATCGGGAATCCAAACTCTCCGCCTTCACGTCTATTGAGTCTGAATTTACCAAATAGTCCGCATTTGATATATCATATGAAAACCTTAGTATATCGTCAGTTTTATTTGATGTATCATGAGGATTTATCTTAAATATCGCATCTTTCTTTTTCATATTGCAAGTTGAACAACATGGAATCAAATTGTAAAACGACGCTGCAAGTATGGTGTATCTACTCTTGGAATAGAAATGATCCAACTGACACGTAGTAACATTTTCTCTCGAAAAAACATAATTTCGATTGCAATATGGACATACTCTTGTGTCCAACATTTTTAACAGCAGCTTCTTTGCCTCCGGCCTCATATTCTTATATAGAGTATCAATTACATACGAATTCCCTCTCTTTTTGTATAGAGAACCGGGCGATTCCATTATCCTGTTTCCATCATCATCTATCACATCATCATATAATTTATCTGTTATAAGCTGAATATATGTTTTTTTATCCAGACTATCCTTTATACGTTCCAATTCATCCGGCGTTGCCTCTACGACAGCCCTATAGCTTTTAAATTTGCTATCAATCTTGCCGAGATAATCCTCACACCATGCATCCAAATCATCTACCTTTTTTCTATTTCTTAGATTCAAATCAGCAAACTCATGGACAATTTCCCGACGTTCCTCCTCGCCATATTTATTACAGAATTCCAAATTAATCATTATGTCTTCTCTCTAGCACCGCTATCCGTTCCTCTATCTGTCTCTTTCTAATTCTAAGATTATTTAATTCACTGCCGCCAAAACAATCAAAATATTTATTAAGAACCGCCGCCTTCAATAATGGATCTCCAATCATATTTATAGATTCATATATGCGATTTCTTCTATCTAAATACATATCCCCATGACAATTATCAATTTCTTTTATAATATCGTTTATGTACTGCTCAGCAAACACTCCCATAGTGTGCTTGTTCAAATAAAACGTATCATTTAAAATTGTAAATACATCTCGTCCAAAGGATTGCTGGTGATCCTCTCTTTTATCTATCGATATCCTACCATCTTTCACATCCTGCAAATATACTATATTCTCCCGGGGAATATCCGAAATACAGAGAGGAGAATGTGTAGCAAATACGATCTGAACCTTATACTTTGAGAATTGACTCCGAATTTCTTCCAACAACTTCTTCATAAATATAGTCTGCCAATCCGGATGCAGATATAAATCCAGTTCATCAATTAATAAAAGTACCGTTCCTCTCAAACTGACATTAAAATTTTTATATATTTTTGAAAACAGCGGTATCAGATTTAACCATGTAAATATATTTTGAAACGCCCGTTCACCTGAAGACATTCCACCTATCTCAATATTTAGATATGTAAGAACAAAGCCTGTCCCCTGATAAAAACACTCAAATATATAGTCTACAAATCGCCTATATCCAACCGGATTATCCCTATAGCAAAATAACGTTTTATATCCATCATCCGTTATTGTTGTATACTGTTTTACTATCGTTTCTAAGCCCTTAATCTCTTTCAGTGCCTGTTCTATATAAGAATCACCCTCACAAAAATAATTTATCAGTTGTATTGCATAACTGTATGGAATGAAATCCATATCATCTATATAATCCAAACCATAGTACATCGTTATTTCTAACAATAAATGTGCATACATATATTTTATCAACGTGCCGCCAGGCCACTCAGGCAACGATTTCTCTATTTTATATATGACTATATCTAATTCTAAGTGATCTGTATCATTATTGAAATCATCAGAATAAATTTCCGGATAAGGATTTTTAAAACAAGATGCTATCAATATATCATTTCTGAAGTTTCCAATATACTCTGAAGCTTTTCCTATATCAAATAAACGCTTAATATAAAGTATATCGCATAAACTATAAAAATCTTTTTTTCCATTTGCATTTCTCTCCATCACAGAATCTATATATTCCTTATTTATTCTATAAATATAAGTACCCTGCGAATACAACTGATCATAATAAATAGCTGCAATGTTATCAATTGTGGATGGAGTTAGTGTAATATCTTCAGCCTTTGAAAATGCATATCCCATCCCTCCAGCAGAACCAAATGAACTATTTGTAATATATACTTTTGTAATATCTGAAAAATCCGTACAATTTCTCAGGATACTCCCATATAAACCATCATTTGTCATATCAACAACCTCAAACCCAGTATCATTTCTGAACAACCTAAGGTTATGATATATTTTTATAATTCCTGTATCATCCCGTAACACAATAATACGATATGATTGTTGCAATCTTTCCTCATAATAATGTTTATATTTAGCCGATGTAATTTCCCCTACAGTCCCACAAGTTAGCAACTGTAGCGCTTTTAATATCGAAGTCTTTCCCGTTCCATTTTTCCCAACTATGGCTGTTACATTCTCTATTACATCATTTCTGAATATATTCTCTACACCTTTCCAGTCTCTCAGGTACAATACAGAATACAAACCATCATATTTGACATCAAAACTATATTTTGGTGATAGGTTCACGCCTGTTTTATCCAACACTCCAGATGCTGCCTTATTAAACCATACATAAAGTATCTCCATTTTATCCCCCTGACCCGTTTACAAAAATGATAAACATGCTCTATATGTTTATTGTGATTTGGTACATAGTTTTTAGTAATGGACTTGCATACACAAAATTCGTTGTGGCTTAACTCTTTCATATTACATCAACTGTAAAATACACCTACTATCAAATTCTTTCAAAAATACTCATCGTCAGACTCATAATCTCCTTCATCTTCCTCAAATTCACACTCTTCGTCACATTCATCGTCGTATTCATATACACCCTCATCAATTCTAAGTACTTTGATATCTGCAATCTCATTAACATAAATTTCATCTTTAAGTACCAATCTTTCAGTATCATCCGATTCCCATATTACTGGTACATCCGCTAATACACTAACTAGTAATATCATAGTCGCACTACCAGCTGACCACTCTTCTCCAGCAGTATGATTACACGCTTCAAAGCTCGTCTCTATTTGTAAATATACTGTCAAGTATACGTTTTCTTCATCATAGTACTCCATGTCTATATCAGTAATAGTAGCGCCTATCAATTCATTCAACTCAGGCTCATCTACACAACAATCTACTATATCCTCCAACTTTGTTTTTATTTCGTCAGACTCATATAAAAATGTTCCTACTGCTTTAAATAGTTCTTCCTGATTGAATACATCATATTTTTCTTCAAGCTGATCTTTTATTGACGATATCTCAATAAATTGTTCAACTGACATGTCTAAATACCTCTTACATTCTTTCCAAAAATCAGTAAGCGATAAAATTATTATCTCATGTTCTGTATTCTCTTTAAATTCCTGCAAATATTTTAAATGAGGCTTTCCTTCCAAAAACCAATCGCCCTTAGCTGTATCTGCAGTAACAAAAATCATATCCTTCTGTTCTTGTTCAGATTTCTTCTGTAACAATTTCCATATATATAAGTCATTATATTTATTACCATTCTTTTTTTAGAATCTTCTGCCCCAGGGCACATTACTCCTGAATCGTATCTATGTATTAACTCACTCTTTTCATCCGTAGTCAAAACTACTTCATCTGGAACAAGAATCTCATCAAACAAATCTTCAAAATCTAAATCATATGTGTTTGATTTAGATTTTTCCACAATATTATTATACTGTGCTTCCGTAATCCCTTTGTTACCATAGATTTCATCTATCAGTTGCCTGAATTCTTCTGAAAATCCTTTTTTCTCCCATCTATTCAATGTGCCTTTAATTTTGTCCCACGGAATAGGTCTTTTTTTCAAATTATTAAAAATTCCTTTTTTGTACTTCTGTTCATATATGCTTTCTTTTATTGCAGTTCTTTGTTTAGAAAATTCCTGTATATTTATTTCTGATTCCCATAGTTTCCCGACTCTCAAAAGGTAAGATAGCGCATCCTTAATATTTACAGCATATTTCGATTCCCACTCATACATTCTTCCTAAGCTACATGTATCAAAAGATACAATACCATCTCCCCATACATCATCAAATTTTATCATTTTCCCTCCGTTCATATGTAATAAGGTTTACACTACATGCGTTTTTAGCAGAAATTATTTTCTAAAAATTATTATATCAAACATATTGGAATATATAATCCTAATTCAAACTGTAACACCTTATCCCAATTTGTTAGTTATTATATATTTAACATATCAGCATACTATTTGTCATTGTCAATAGTTTTATTATATATTATATATATTATCAAGTGAATATTTTTAGTTATTGTTTTCCTTAAATAGTTAATTATTTTATCCTTTATTTTTAGTTTATTGAAATCAACTAAAAATCATTCACCAACTAAAAAAAGGAACTCAAAATTTGAGTTCCTTTTTAACTTTCTTATTTAATATTTTATTTTTCTACACCATTACCAATTTGTTGAAATGAGTTTTTATGCAGCTGCTGTATCACTCCGCAAATATAAAATCCAGCTCATCCATCCCATCCAAATGCCCCGAATAAGAACTATCACCATCATAAATGTCGCCATAATCTCTGTCACCAGGATCAGCCAGCACATCGCACACATAACTCTCAATCTCACCAGCATCCGCCCAGATATCATATCTGGATAAGTCAATGTCATCTGTTATCGCACGAGGGAATACCGCCAATTTATCTGTCACATCGTCATATATATCATTCCGCACACAATCCGCCAAAATATTGACAACCTTATCTACATCAACTTCATGATACATTCCGTTGTATACCATGTTCTCATTGAAAAGTTCATACATATCCTGATTTGTATAACTTTCCAATCTGTCATATCCATCTATGTAATCCTGCACAGCCTTGTCCAACTTTTCCACGATAACATCCCTTGACACTAATCCGCACAGTTCCAGTCCATTATTCTTCAGATTTTCTTCAAATACACAAAAATCGTCAAAATCCATCGAATCCAGCAGGTCATCCAACGCCTCTGACGACAAATGTTCACGTGTACCATAATATGATGCCAGCGGCTCTGAAAGCAAAGAAGGCACTACAGTAAATGTACTTGCTTTGTTATAAAACGCATATGGCAAAGACTCCACAAATGTCCTGACAATATCTCTGTATTGCTCCATGCATATACCCCGCTCACATATATTCGACAATATGACAAGCTGCCTTTCAACATCGCTTTTGAAATTGTATTTACTTGCATCTCCAGATCTAACAATATCCACTATGTCCGGGCCGAATCCTCTGACAATCTGAATATATTCCGTGGCGTTTCTCCCGATTTCTTCAACCTCAGGTTCATTCTCGTCCAGATAATTCTTCAAAAAATCATTTACAGATGGGTTGATAGCTCCAATTTGCCGCACGCCTTTGTTCTCTATGATCTTGACAAATGTTCCCTCCATCCGCTTCAATACTGTTTCCCACACATTTCGGGTTGTGTCTATATCAGTTCTTTTCGTAATACGAGCATTGAATACTCTGCGCAGTACCTTGTCCTCCACACCAACTTCCGTCAACGAAAACAGTGAGGTAAGGAAAATCCTGTCTTCTGCCTTGAGCCTGTTGTTAAACTCATCTCTCCAGATTTCAGTAGGATTATCCAGGCATCTCCTTATAAATTCACAATATTCGCCAGCAGCAATCTTGTTGGATACATTTTGCCGCGTAACATACTCTATGATACGCGGTGTATAATTCCTATGTTTGACTATCCAGCGATAATTATTATTTTTTAGGATCTGAGCATAATGATACGATAGTATATTTCTGAAATACAAATGATTCTTGAATATCCTGCCCTTATCTTCGATGGTCATAGAATCCATATCAATATACTGGAGCCGCACTTTCTCCATGTCTATAAAACTGTTCAGCTCTATGTAAGAATCCTTTGCATGCTGAAATATTGTCACTCTGGAGTTCATGATAAGTTTCTTGTTCTTATGCATCAGCACATATTTGATCAGAGACATGAGTTCATTTTCCTGGGTGTCCTTCATTCTGAAGTAATACTGTCCAAGGCAGTCATCCAACAGAATAATCTCTTTAGATTCCTTATCAACTGACAAAGCTTTCTTTATGCTCTGCAGATCCCCATTTGTCGTATAAATAATCCGGTAACCCAGTGCTGCGTAATACAAAGCAAGCATCTTGGTCGTCATGGTCTTTCCAGTTCCCGGCATTCCAAGGATCATCAACAAACGATTACGCTCAAGAACATCTATACACTGTCTGTAACTCGATGTTTCAACAAATTCTCTCTGCTCCTCTTCTATGTTGTATAGAAGCGTTTCGCAATCTATGAAAATATCCCTGCTATTAATCTCTGCCAATATATTTGTAGATTCAAGCCACAATTTGTAATGCTTGCGCACTATATCCATATTTGCCGGATCCTGCAGATACTCATCTATATCATTCAACGACAATATATTACATGAACCCTCCATGTATTCTGCAAACAAATTGAAAATCTCCGTCTTATTTACAGGGGTGAGCTCCAATGCACAGCACACATAGTATTTCTCCAGTTTCAGCTCGGCAACCTTAGAAACCTCCTTCTTCAGGCTTGATATAAGATCACTGTATCTGCTGTTGATATAATGCTTGACCTGTATAACAATATTCTTGCTCACAGTATCATCAGTTATATCAATGCCACCATCCCGGCCTCTCGCAAATATCTGAAGTGGAACACCCAGCTTCTTCTGCATTATATCTTTGCACAATATTTCAAATTCGTAGTCACACAAGTTTTTATAATTAAACATCTTTTGTCTCCAATAAAACTCTATTGTATATTCAATTCTTAAATATCTCGCACGATCCAATATCCCATAACAACTGGAACATTATAGACACTAGTCCAATATTCAAGTAATCAAATGTTTCCCCAATGCCGTGCATAATACTGTTTCTGATATTTAACTTCACAAATATATTATCCATGAGTTCCATATACTCAGACAAAATCTCACTTTTCGCAAAATCGCTTTTTAGCAATGCTCCCAGAGTTCGTGTAACTTTTCTTCCACTTCTATTTCTATGTCCCACTCCCGTCAAAACCATCTCATTTTCTGCCGACTCTTCCAATACTCCCTGACGAACAAAGAGAGTGTACATCTTCCCCATTACATGCTCTTCCCTGGCATCAAAGCAAAATCCCTCTGTATTATGAATAAAAATGTCAATATATTTCTCCTCCTCTGCATCAATCATTCCCTCTTCCTTTAAATGGCTTATATCAGGCAATCCGCAAATACATTTATATAGCATTCTGCTTTGCAAAGCTAGTGTTAAGCCGCGCTCAATCAGGGATGGCAACACAAATGAAGCCGTCACCGCATGAGGTATCCCATTGACAATTGCATTTTTATAGTCTTCCACTGCTTTCTGATATATTTCAGTATAATCTATGGCCATATTTTTCAGCTGGATTTCAGGAAACATACCATGGGTATCATATATTTTCTTGTGATATTTTTTATATATACTACCTAAATACAGAACTATATCATGTAGTAAAATTCTTTTTTCTACAAAAGCTCTTTTCTCTTCTGCATCAACGAAATAGCCTGTCGGTTCAGGAAACTCTGCATCTGTCACATCAAAATTATATATGTCACTATAATCTCTTAAAATATCTACCTTTGCCTGATGAAGGTCTTCCTTGTCGCCAGCATGCGTTAAATGGTTTAGCAATTCCTCAGCATAGTTTTTAAGCGGATCTGGATTCTCAAGATATATTGATAAATTTGGATCAGCTTTAAATATCTTATGGTATAGTTTTATATTTATATTTTTTCTTATATCATTGTTCATAAACCTTCTGTATGCGGTTTATAATCACACACTTCTCCTTTGTCATAATTTCGTATATGTATATATTTAAATATTGTAAATATATGTTACATAATCTTATTTGTTTGATAAATACTCATACTACACGTTTTTTTGAATTACTAGGCGTTATTATTTTTAGTAATAACACCTATTTCTATCAAATTTCTCAATGAAACCGCTTTATTTAATTTTTTCAATTTAAATTTGGGGTTGATTTAGATTTAAATAAATGATAAATTAGATTTGTATGTTTTTGATCATTTATTTGGTCATAGTAGGGGCCGAAGTTGCAGCTTTGGTCCTTTTTCATATATAACGCTGTCTAAATCTATTTAAATCTTTGTTAGTACCTTTAATTGTTTCCCATACCAAACAGTCTCGTCAGAAATAAATTGAACATATCTGATACATACTTCACTTCATCCGCATTCGAATCCTTTGGTACAGATATGCGTGCCTTACGTCCATCAATATATGGAACTGTCAAAGTCACAACATCTTCAATTATTTTTTCATCCTCTGTGTCATTTTCTCTATCTCTTATTCTATCTTCTTCAATTTTATTATCAATCATATTACAGTATATCTCCTCCCCTTGATTATAAACATCTTGATGTATTATATCCATTTTATTTATTGTATCATCCCTATCAAATGTGAATCTTGTTTGCAGTCCGCGTCTTCCTAAATAAAGCTTTCCTATTCCAGCTTCACCGCAAATTCTGAAAAATGAAATGGCCTTTTCTTTTAGGCTCTGCAAACTATCATCAGCTAAATCTTCGTATAACGAATTCTGCCATAAACTTGATACGTCATCCACAGATAAAGTTATATTATTATATTCTTCTTCCATAATAATATCCATAATATCCTTATACGGCTGTATGGCATCCAGAATTCTACAATATACCAGTTGTTTTTCCGATCCGGCCGTTGCACTTGCAAGTTCATTTCCAATAACCGTTAAAAGAATTTCACTGTTTTCTTTTTCGATAACCTTACACATAGCCAGTGAATCCAGTTTGATTTCATCCGCATTTTTTAGAACGCCTACTTGCTGGATTTCTGTTATACTACTTATGCCATCCTTTTCTTTTAGATATTTTACCATTTTTTCTAACTCTTCTGGCAAAACCTTAGATGCAATATTCAAACAACTCACCTCCTTTTGTTAAAGCGCTTTCATTTGTCTACAATTATAACATTGATTACTGTACTGTCAATATTTCTTTTAACGTTTTTTATTTTTTAGTCATATTTTTTAGATTTGTACCTTTAAACCATATTTTATTTTCTTTTTGCTACTCTAAAGCATTTCCTTGTAACAACATAAAATAGCAAATGCAGAGAGTCCTTATACTCTCTGCATTTGTTATTTTTTCTAGAATATCAGTTTTTAGGAAATAATTTTCCCCACTATTTTTTGAATCATTAACTTTACAATTCAAACTCTAAATCTCGACGCATTTCTGGCCTCTATATCGCAAAAATAAATTATGCACTAATCTAATCATTAATACATATTATTTTTTACATTATGCTTCATCGTCAACATCAAATGTTAATTCCCAATTATCATTAGTACCATTAGCAAGCGCACCTCTATACGCTGGATGTATTTCCCAAGAATATCCTCTATCACCAACATTTGCTAACAGCAAATACTTATCCTCATCATAATACACTCTTTCAATTATCTCCGTTTCATTTCTTTTTCTTCCGGTTATAAAGCCTATTTTGTATAGGAAATGCGCTACTTGATGAAAATCAGCAGCACACATTTTCTCGCTATTTGCCTGATATATTCCTATTTGTATATTCTGCTGTATATTTTTTATTTTATTATGAAGTTCAGCTGTTGTATATACATATCTTTCTTTTCTTTTATTCTGAAACTCTTTTTGAGTAGGTGCCATCTTAATTAACACTTCTCTTAATTTTGGCATCTGATTATTATACTCATTTACAAGATCTTTTAATCTTTCTCTTGAATATGTTTCAAGTATAGAAAAGAAACATGACGAGTCAATCAAATTTAGACGTTTTTTATACGCTTCTTCAGCTACACTTTGGCACAATTTTACCATATCTCTAGGTTTTCTTCTTATTAATGAATATATTACTTTGTGTGTTGGTGCATTTGTCCATGCCCTTGCTTGCTCATCAAATCTAGGTACAAATACAATATTTAAATATTTTGCTATATTATATTGCATTGTTTGTTTATTTGCAGTGATAGACTCATCAAATGTTTCATCAAAATATGTACATATCCTTTTGGCCAAGGTCTTCATTATTTCCTGGTTGTTCCATTGACACTTAATAATCGAGCTTTCGAATTTGTCAGAAAACTCCTCATCTCGAATCATCTCATATACATCTGTTCTTAATGCAATTCTTGCAGACAATCCCCCCATGTCACTAGTCATATCGCTTAAAACCAATAATAAACTTTTTATTTTTAATATATCCGACGCCTTCCCCTTCCAGTCCAAATCAAAATCATCAAAGAAAAGCCTGATTTTTTTATTATTGATCATTCTCTGTAGCACATGATGCTCTCCGCATGATTCAGAATCCTCATCTAATTTAATATATTTATCATACATCGGTTTTAATATTTTCACTGATTTAGCTATAAAATCTTTTTCTGCATAGCCCGTATTATAGGCCCAAGTCATAGCCTTCTGACAATCATCTCCCATAACAAAAGTCATATGGGATATCAGTTTCATTATTACTAATTTACTAATTGCTCTCTTCCATAATGTTTTTAACTCATACAAATTATCTGATCTAAGTATATCTGAGTACAACTCAGATAAATCATCTAATCTAATCCATAGGGGAACAAAATTTCTTTCTGCTGACTCTATATAAGCCATTTTTAATAATGCAGATTTACCTGTTCCCTTTTCCCCCGTTATTATTTGTAAATTCAATCCAGACATTACATCCTCATATTGTATTGTTTTATAATAGTACGATGTTAAACGAGAATCATCCTCCTTTCCTGCATCCTCATGTCCAAATAAAATAAGTCTATTTTCCTTTTTGAATGTCTCAAATGTTGAATTCTTCATTTATCCGTCTCCCCTTTCAATTATGGATTTAGTTTAGTGTTCTATTTGTATATATATCGATAGTATCATGTATTTATTATACAATCAATATATTTTGATATATCATCATGTTGTTTTACGTAACCATCAAACTATAAATTCCACATTATTTGTTTACTATATATTGCTCCAATTATCATTTTTCCCTTATTTATCAGTAACTTTCATCCTCCATTCGGCCAACTGCTTATCTACCGCTATCTGTCCTACTTCATTATTCTCTCCATTCTCCATGTTGCAATTGTTGTGATCAAGCTTTTTTGTAATACTACGACCTAAATTCTGCCACAGGGTTTATGCAACCCCGTAGCGTGCCTCGTAAGGCGTTTTGTAATTATTATAAGAACGCGGACGTACATGATTATATTGTACATACCTCGTTTCCTCCTAAGATTATCAACTGCTTGATAAATAGCACAACTGCATTGTGTAAGGATGATACAAATTGTTTTCGATATTGTAGTGTAGCCTTTCCGTTTAAAATGAAATTGCTATATTTAATGGGCATTGCCCATGATTCAAGTGCATTGTCTTGCAAAATGTGCTTTATTATATTCTCTCTTTAACAAATTATAAAATGTAAAAGTTATTTTAATCGTGCTTATACACTCTTATTTTTTCCAAAAGTTTCTAATTTTATATCTTAGAATCGCCTTTTTTACTTCTCTCTCCACATCAATAGCCTGGCTATTCCTAACCGTTACTGGCAACTTTATATCATCTTCAAATTTATATCGTGCATTATACGTTTTTACAAATAGTTTAACGAACGTCAGATCATACTCTAAATAATCAAGCAACTTCTGCCAGTAGTCTGCCATACATCTCGCATCTACAAAGTATGAGTCCAACGTTTCTCCCAGTTGTATCATTATGTCTTCACTAGCCGATTCTATGTATTCTTTTGCCAGCTTATCAATTTCAGGGTATTTGTTTCTGAGATTTGGCAGCCTATTCTTCACATGATTCAAAATCCCCAACAACTTGAAATTAAGGTTAATGAAAAAGCATGATTGAATTGAGTCAATCAGCAAATCATTGCCCTTGTATGATAATGTCAAATTTGCAATATAAATGTCACCTTTATGCTCCCAATAGAAGTCAATATATTTCTTTGCATTTTTTTTGCGAAATTCTTCATAATCACAAACTCTATCCCATTTTTCCTTTTCTGGAACTAATGGCATATATTTTCTAACTGCTTCAATGCCATCATATATACCTTCAATACATTCGTTACATCTAAAATCCTGCTTCAGCTTTCTCTTGCTATACAACACCTGCCATTTGTAAATAATAATAACAGCAATAATACTGCAAGCTACACCAGAAAAATAAGTATTTGTAACAATCTTCTCTACTAACGAAAAAAATGGTAGGCCTACAATTGCTGTAAACACACCAACTTTCCATGCAATTAGAGATAATAGTATCAATGACAGCAACATCAATGAAAACATTACTTTTCTATACATAATTTATCCTTTACTTATAAGCCTTGCTACAGGTACAAGGTCTGTAAAAACGCTCCCAATATTATTCCCCCACACAGGGCATTCTACCTCTTCACGTTCACGGTTGCCCTCCCATATAGATCTATCATCATATTCCGAAATGGAACCACATTTATCACAAGTCACTCGATGAATCATATCGTCATGCCTCCTTCATATAAACAGATAATATAAAAATCCGACATTGCCATTGACGCATTTACAAACAGTCTTGCATGATGTTCATCAATTGCTATCCTATTAGCCCCAACTCCATGCGCATCACTGTCTTTGTTTCTCCTTTCAACAATCGAAGATTTATTCCTTTATTGTATAACCATCCCCAATAGCTATTATTTACTAGCTAAGAATTGATACGAATAAAGTATCTATATTACCTTACCAAATTGGTTTAAATAAAATTGTCGTCAGTCATTTGTTTTGTCGCATACTTTGATATTGAACATTATAATATACAATCTTTTCCAATCTACATTATATTGTAAATCATAATAAATCTGTGAAATTCCCTATAACCACCAATTGCCAGCCCTCCCGGGCTGGCAATCACATCACATCACATCCATATAAACATCCTATCTACAAATCCCCAAACAAATCCTTCTCATACATACCGTCCTCAATCATCCCCTTAAAGCTCTCCTTAACAGCCTCAACATCCTCCTTATACGTCATACCATATCAGGTATCATTCGTCCGGAGAACCTTAACTGTCATCTTCTTCTCATCCAGAAGTTCTCCTATAAATGTAGGAATAAGGAACTCTGCCTTAAGTGGATCAGTTGGAACCTCCGTCTCAAAGAACTCCGCAAATCCTGCCTCCAACATATCCAGGAATTCCGGTGTCAGTCCCCACATGTTCATGGACACCAGAGACTCCGTATCAATGGCTGTGCCGTCCGCAGCTGCACCATCCGCAGTCTTGACGATATTCTTGGTCTCCACCACCTCTGTCAGATTATTCTGATCGTCCATCTTGCAAATGCCTCTGGTCACACCGCCATTATCAGACAATGTATTCTTAAGTACAAATCCAGCCATACATGACTGTCCTCCGTTCACCAGATGCTCATGAACCAGTCTGAAGCCTTCCTTGCCATAATAATCATCTGCATTTATCACGACAAATGTTGTATTCAACACAGCTTTAGCTACAAGCACGGCCTGTCCTGTTCTCCATAGCTAATTCTGCCTGCCGACAGCTCCCATGAATTACCCTCGATATCCTTGCGGATAATAAATACAACGTGATTAAACCCTTCATCTATGGCATCATGGATTGAGTAATCCATGATAATGTGCTAACCATCATCTATAGGCTCCAGCTGTTTTATTCCTATTACAAATCTTAATCCCATTCCTGCCGCCATAATAAGTAAATTTATTTACATATATCTCGTTTCCTTAATTAGTCAAATGCTTATAAATCCATATTTATCTTCAACAGCAATATATACATTATGTACAGTCATATCTCATTGTTCGCAAACGATTTCCTATTATAGTAATTGTTTTCATAGAACGTTCGCCTACCCCTAACACCTCAAGATTTCCATTCATATTTTTCAAAATCTCAAATATACTTATATTAGCAATCACTATTAACGTATCTTGAATACTATACCACCTCATATTAAGTTGGTCGTAATCTTTTATGAGGAAACGACATATAGGTGAAAATCCTATATAGTGATTGCTATTTTTTTATTATTTGATTTTTAGCTTGTAGAATTTGGCAATCTTTTCTTTGCCCTTTTCCAAAAAATTTATCTATTAAACGAATAGCATCCCCATGCATTTCAACATCGTGATAAATAAAATACTTTCTGACAATTAATTTAACCATCTTCTTAATTAGCGGTAAATTTGATGCATCATAAATTTGCTCTGCTCTTGCGGCAAATGTTTTGAAATTGGCAACATTCTCTTGCATCATTAAATTTTGTATTTTATAATTTGTATTTTGGTTATAATCAAATTTTTCTAAGTCCCCAATAGTTTTCATAGTCGATGCTGTCATAGAAATAAAATCATAAATACTTAAAATGTATGCCATTGATTGATTTTGCAATTCACATGTTATCATATCTTCTGTTATTAATATACCTTTTCTTGTTTTAGGTTTACTTTTTAAAATATCTTCAATGATCCTACTACAATTTGCATCTATATCCTTAAGCATAAAATATAATAGCTTATTTGGATATCTATACAAAATATCTACTATTTCTTTCTTTTCATCAGCCTGCAACATAAATCTAAAATTAGGAAGGATTTTTGCAACAAGATCCAAATAATTAATACCCTTAGCTATTTTATTACTGAAAGAATTCACTTTACTAGCATCATACGAGTATAGACTATCGGCTTGGTTTTCCTTTTCTTCAATAATCTCCTTTTCCATTTTATTTTTCACTTCTTTGATTTTTTCTTTTTCTGTTTTGTCTGGAAGTTTAGGAGTTGATGTATTTGAAACTTTCGATAAAAATTCAATATTATTCTTATCAATATCTAACTCTAGCCAGTCATTCATATGTGCAAAAATGCTCTGTAATATTGGCCTTAATATTTGTGTATTACTTGTAATATATGACAGAAAAAGTATTACATCACCATTAATTCCAAAGCAAATATTATCTAGAACCTCCTTTAAATCTTCTAGGCTCTCCCTCATCTGGCATGTTCTATTCAAATGCCGAGCAACAAAGTATGCCAATAAGTTTTCATCGCAAAATTCAAGCTCGAAAGAAATGCTTGATTCTTTCAAAATATTTGAGTTTATCGCCACTTTATACACATATTTTGTGTTAAGTTCTTCATTATCATATCTTTTTTTATATTCATCAACAGCGCTCTCAAATTCTTTATATGAAATTTTCTGATACTTTTTTATAAAATGAATAAAATGTGCAACATAATCTAATGCCATTAAAATTTCATCAACATCATTATCTTCTTTTGTATTTTTAGAAATTCTGTATGTAATATTTGCGGCAAATACCTTACTAAAAACATTTGTTTCACTCTGTGTTTTTATATGTGAGAACTGGATATAATAATCAACAAATTGATGAATGAAATCAGGAGTAAGCTGAAAATATTTTATTTGATTAGTAATATCTTCATTGATTTTTCTGCTTTTTTCTTCAACATCCAATGAAGGATATTCCACTAAGTAGTTAGAACATATTTTCTTAATAAGTTGCTCTCTTTTCACATAATAAAACGGACATATTTTTAAATAGAAGAATGCATTTTCTGTTAGTTCTTCCACTGTTCTGTCTTTTATATTCATATTCCAGTCAATACCACAAAATGTGATAATATGTCCAAATTGCTCTGAATATTCATCTAAGAATGCTCTCCATTTTTCTTTATTAACTTTATCGTTGCCATCCACTATAAGAATTTTCTTTTCTTTTTCAAGTTGCAAAAATTCATCTACATCAGCGTTATCACCAAATTCATTTTGAATGGCATATTTTATAATATTCTTTATATTTTTAGGAGTAAAACTATCTTCTGTTAAAAACAATACAGTGTAATCTTCTGATAATTGATTCGTAAGATATTTTGCTAAAATACTTTTCCCTGTACGCGAACTGCCCTCAATAGATATTTTTGATTTAATCGACAATAATTCTTTAAATTTACTATCAGATGTAACTGTAAAATTCTTTAAATCTGAATTTGTATCTTTTGACTCTAATGCTGGGAAAACAAAATACTTACTATAATTTTCACCATCCCGCTCATTTGCATCAGTCAACAGTTCTTTCTGAAATTCTGGCGTGAATCTAAAGTTACTATTAGTATTGAAAATAACATTTTTATTATCTATCACTTTTGTCGGTTTATATATTTTGCCATTATATATGTATTTATATCCAACAAGTGTATGTGCTTCAGTATCTAATATTAATGCATTAAATCCATGTTCTGTTTTTGTTCCATAAAGTGCTATACCACTTGAAATATCAATATGTTTTCCGTTAACATCCTTGTCCTCATTTAAAGCAAAATGTTCATGTCCTACAAATAACAAATCTGTTGATTGATTTAGAGTATCATACAATTTATGCTTTGATGTATCACTAAACCATTCTGGGCCATGATGAATTATAGAAATTGTATATTTCTGGTGTAAATCTATGTTTAACTTTTCAAATTCAGTCAGAGGAATATAATGCATTCCTTTGTCCCTATTTCCACTTCCTAATAAGGAAAAAGGAGCTGAATTTATTAAGTTTACCTTTATTATGAAATTATCATATTTGACTTTTCTCACATCAATTACTTTGCTTTTTAAAAAGCATCTATTTCTTTTTGCAAATTCATAAAAATTTGATAATTCATCTAAATCATCATTAAATCTTGAATCTACTTCGTTCCTTTCATAATAGGACTCCAATTCAAAATTATCTCTATTCTTGTTTTTTACTAAATTGTCATGGTTTCCAGGCACAATAAGTGTTTGAACATATTTTCCGTCAATATATTTCTGACTAATGTTTTTTGCGATATAACCCACAAGTTTCCCTGCATTGGCATATGAATTTTTATCTCCTGCATTAACAATATCCCCTGAAAACACCAATGCACATTCATCAAATTCTCCAATTTGTACTAAAGAATTCACAATTGCATTTATATTTATTACTCTAAGTTCTGTATTATCTCTTAAATGCGCATCACTTAAGTGTAAAAAAAGTATCTTCATTTTACCTCCTTCACTCCATGGGCTTTCATCTATAAATTGTCCTTTTCTTCTTGTTTTGTCATGTATTTCAATAATAATCATTATAACACGCAGTTCTTTTATAGTCTATATTATGTGGCAAATCTCAATCCATCTACATCTCCTATAACCACCAATTGCCAGCCCTCCCGGGCTGGCAATCACATCACATCCATATAAACATCCTATCTACAAATCCCCAAACAAATCCTTCTCATACATACCGACCTCAATCATCCCCTTAAAGCTCTCCTTAACAGCCTCAGCATCCTCCTTATACGTCCATACCATACCAGGTATCATTCGTCCGGAGAACCTTAACCGTCATCTTCTTCTCATCCAGAAGCTCTCCTATAAATGTAGGAATAAGGAACTCTGCCTTAAGTGTATCAGTCGGGACCTCCGTCTCAAAGAACTCCGCAAATCCTGTCTCCAACATATCCAGGAATTCCGGCGTCAATCCCCACATGTTCATGGACACCAGAGACTCCGTATCAATGGCTGTGCCGTCCGCAGCTGCACCATCCGCAGTCTTGACGATATTCTTGGTCTCCACCACCTCTGTCAGATTATTCTGATCGTCCATCTTGCAAATGCCTCTGGTCACACCGCCATTATCAGACAATGTATTCTTAAGTACGAATCCAGCCATACATGACTGTCCTCCGTTTACCAGATACTCATGAACCAGTCTGAAGCCTTCCTTGCCATAATAATCATCAGCATTTATCACGACAAATGGTGTCTTCAGCACGGCTTTAGCAGCAAGCACGGCCTGTCCTGTTCCCCATGGCTTAGTTCTGCCTGCTGGCAGCTCCCCTGGAATATCCTCAATATCCTGAAATGCATAATCAACCGCTTTGTTCATGGAGTCAGGCACCTACTATCTGTACTATCTGTATAGAGAACCGAATAGCAAACTTACCGCTGTATTATTTTTGCAATATTCATTTGTGTTCAATATATAAGCAAATATATTTGTCATAAAACAACAGAAGCAAAACCCAACAAATCCATACATCGACTGCTTGCATAACATATTCAGTACAAAAAGAAAAATCATGTGCATATAATATATTACTGTACTTGTTCGTCTAAATTTTCTTCCATCGCCAGAGCAGTTGCACATCAGCACTAACATAAAGAACATCACACTCATTATTATTTTCATGAGAAAGAGATTTAAGAATGCTGCAGCTAAAAACGTTCCCACCAATACTGGAAGAATAATTTTTGCCTTTGCAAATATTCTTGTTCTTGCAATCAACACACCCAGCAAAATATAATATGTTCCCGAAAAGATTCTTCCTTTACCTATTGTTTTTTCTATTAAAACAAAAATAATGCCAAGTAACTGGTTCTCAGAAACGGGCACTGCCATAATGTAATCTACCGAATACTGCAAAGTAACGGCAATACAGATAGCTACAATACCGTACAGTTCGAACTTTTTTTAGATATGATCTTATATACCATAAATCCATATATGGATGAAAGAAGATACCACAACGGCCATGAATAGTGATTTTCACCTTGAAAGATCACATTCCTAAAGAACAAAGCCGTAGACTTTACTATCCCGTCCCCAGATTAGGCAAACCAATATATTGTAATAGGCAGATAAATTGCCGTCTAAATAACATAATACCGTATCAGTTTCTGTATCTGCTTGTTTAATACGAATATCTTGTCATTCCTTTTTTTGCATTTTTTCTCTACAAGATATCCACTTGAAAGAAAAAAGAATGGAACCGCAAGTGAAACAAATATATCAAACAAACTGGTAACTACTTCATTTTGAACATTCTTTAATGGCAATGTATGAATAGCAATAACACAAAATGCCATTATGTATTTCACAACATCAATCGCATAATTCTGCTCTGCTCTGCTCTGCTCTGCTCTGCTCTGCTCTGCTCTGCTCTGCTCTGCTCTCAAGATTGTATCGCCCCTGTTTCTTTCGTCAATATTGATTTTTACTGCGTTCACTCCCTGTTAGCGATTGCTGTACATTTTCTCGTAGTAGTTCTGATACTCGCCGCTGATGATGGTCTCCCACCACTCACGGTTATCGAGATACCACTGGATCGTCTTCTTGATGCCGTCCTCGAACTTGGTCTCCGGCAGCCAGCCCAGCTCATTGTGGATCTTAGTCGGGTCGATGGCGTAACGCATATCATGACCCTTACGGTCGCCAACATGGGTAATCAGACTCTCCGGCTTACCCAACTCTTTGCAGATGATCTTTACAATCTCGATGTTCTGCTTCTCGTTGTGACCGCCGACATTGTAGACCTCGCCAACACGACCCTTGTGGATAATCAGGTCGATAGCCTTGCAGTGGTCTTCCACATACAGCCAGTCGCGGACATTCAGGCCCTCACCGTAAACAGGCAACGGCTTGTCAGCCAGAGCATTAGCGATCATCAGCGGAATGAGCTTCTCCGGGAAGTGATACGGACCATAGTTGTTGGAGCAACGAGAGATCGTCACAGGTAGACCATAAGTACGGTGGTAAGCCAGAACCAGCAGGTCTGCTGCAGCCTTGGAACTGCTGTACGGAGAGCTGGTGTGAATAGGAGTCTCCTCAGTAAAGAACAGGTCAGGACGATCCAGCGGCAGGTCGCCATAAACCTCATCGGTAGAAACCTGATGATAACGCTGGATACCATACTTTCGGCAAGCGTCCATCAGCACACTGGTACCAATGATATTGGTCTGGAGGAAGATGCTCGGATCCTCGATGGAACGGTCAACATGAGATTCTGCTGCAAAGTTGACCACGATATCTGGATGTTCTTCTTCAAACAGCTTATCCACAGCTTCGCGGTCACAGATGTCTGCCTTCACGAAGCGGAAATTCGGGTTGTCCATAACAGGTGCCAGCGTGGACAAATTGCCTGCATAGGTCAGCTTGTCCAGACAGATGATCCGGTAATCCGTATACTTCTTCAACATATGAAACACAAAGTTACTACCAATAAAACCGGCACCGCCGGTAACAATAATATTCATTCTCTTCTTCCTCGCCTTTCAAAAAATAATTCTATCTTCTGCCACTCTTCTCAGATGTTCGCCATAAGGAGACTTTCCATAAGCATCCGCAGATTCGAGCAATTTTTCTTTATCAATCCACTTCTCATGGTAAGCAATCTCTTCTGGTGCAGAAATTACCATATCCTGTCGATTCTGAACTGTCTGAACAAAGATGGCCGCTTCCATCAGGCTGTCCATCGTTCCAGTATCCAGCCAAGCAAACCCACGACCCAAAATCTGTGCTTTTAGCTTTTCCTGTTTAAGATACATGTCATTCAATGTGGTTATTTCAAGCTCTCCACGTGCTGAAGGAACAACCTGCTCTGCCATTTCAGACACACCGGCAGGATAGAAATATAAGCCCGTAATGCAATAGTTTGACTTTGGATTCTTCGGCTTTTCTTCAACAGAGATCACATTTTTATTCTTATCAAACTCCATGATACCAAATCGCTCAGGGTCTTTGACGTAGTAGCCAAAAATAGTTGCATATCCATTTTCTGCATTATGTACTGCATCAGATAAGTTTTTTCTAAACCATCCACCATAGAAAATATTATCCCCAAGCACCATTGCGCAAGCATCATTTCCAATAAACTCTTTTCCAATGATGAACGCCTGCGCTAAACCATCAGGACTTGATTGTACAGCATATGATAAATTAATTCCGAAATGTTTTCCATCTCCCAGCAGCTCCTGAAATCTCGACGTATCTTGCGGTGTAGAAATAATCAAGATATCTCGAATTCCGGCAAGCATCAGTGTTGACAGCGGGTAGTAAATCATCGGTTTATCATACACAGGTAACAACTGTTTGCTTGTCACCCTTGTCAATGGATAAAGACGTGTACCTGAACCTCCCGCTAAAATAATTCCCTTCATTATTTTTCCTACTTTCTATGTTAATCACAAATTGTTATTAAGCTTTAATACATTTCTGCCGTAATAGATATTACGTTGCCTACTGCTCACCACGAAGAGGTATGTAATTTCGAGCAGCATCGCCTGCATCTAAAAGCGTGCAGGCGTTCTTATCTACTTTTATTTATGTATTGCGGTTTCTCTTAACCAAGAATGATATCGCAGATACGATCAACATCTTCCAGTGCAAGATCTGCATACAACGGCAGGGTCAGCACACGCAATGCCAAATGCTGTGCCACAGGAGTTTTCTCCGTTCCAGCAGTCGGATAGTTACGATAGCACTCAAAACTATTGGTTAGCGGATAGAAATACTTTCTCGCCGTGATGCCCTGCTCTTCCAACATTGCAAAGACTTCATTACGAGTATACTTATAGCCGTCGAAAACAACTGGTAAGTACGCATAGTTACTTTCCACATTTTCTTGAATAGCACTAAGCTGAATTCCTTCTACACCAGACAGACGCTTGCGATAACGCTCTACGACTTTCCTTCTCTTTGCAATTTCATCGCTCAGATGGCGCAGATTGCAAATTCCCATTGCTGCCTGAAACTCATTCATCTTGGCATTACCACCAACAAAGCACACTGATTCAGGTCCATGAATACCAAAGTTCTTCTGATCATTCAGCAATTGAACCCAGCTATCATTTTTGAAGCAGACTGCACCGCCCTCAATGGTATTGAATACTTTTGTAGCATGGAAACTGAACATTGATGCATCACCAAAGCATGCAGAAGACACACCTTTGTATTTTACAGCGAAAGCATGAGCAGCATCATAGATGACTTTCAGGCCATTCTTCTTTGCAATTCTATCAATTTCTTCCACATTACAAAGATTGCCGTAAACATGTACAGGCACGATAGCAACCGTACGGTCTGTGATGAGACTCTCAATCTTTGTAACATCGATCGTATAGTCTTTCTCATTGACATCACAGAACACTGGAACTAATCTGTTTCGAACAATTGCGTGTGTAGTAGACGCAAAAGTAAACGGTGTAGTAATCACTTCACCTCCTTCTGGCAGGTTCAGCGCTGCGATAACATTCTCCAATGCCAAATGGCCATTTGTATAAAGAGCCACATGCGGAACTTCCAAAAATTCCTCCAACTGTGCTTGTAACTGCTTATGCTTTACACCCATGTTAGTCAGCCAGTGGCTATCCCAAATAGAACGAATCTCTTCAACATATTCGTCAAGAGTCGGCATAGATGAACGAGTAACTAAAATTTTATTATCCATATTCCCCTCTCTATTCTTTTTAGTGCAAATTTAACAAAAAGCCTTGATTTTACGGCATTTGCTAAATCGTTAATAGGTTACATATATTTACAAAACAGAGTTTTCTGGATATGAAGCGACTTCTAAGAGTCCATTTCTGATGATTTTAGGTACAAGAAATAAAACGTCGTTTGTTTTTCCCTATGAAGACTTTCTTGTTCTCCCAAATTCCTCTACAGTAACTAACCTCTCATATCTACCAGGATCACCTGCTTCTGCCGGGTCCTAAATTCCTTCGTTCTGCTTATCCATAGTTGGGTGCTGCTTATGCTCCTACAGCAAGGTCTTTGCCCTATAAAAAATGTCAACGCAGCTACTAGCTCTACTTTGTTTTATATACTTTTACATTCCTGTTTCACAGCACCATTGACGGCGGACGCTTTCCTGTTTACAGTACTTCTTTCTTATGCGGCTATAACTCCTCTTTCATGATGAATATCTGACATAATTTTAAACCGGTCATAGTCCACACCTTTTGTTAATACCGCATAGAATACGCGAATTAACTTACAACTGACAGCAATCATTGCCTGTCTTCGTTTTAATGGATTTTTTACACGAGTCACATAATAATCATAGATTGTTCGAAACTCTTTGTTCCTTGCCAACAACGGTATCATTACCTGATACAAGATCTTTCTGAGTTTTCTTCTTCCTCGCTTGCTGATTCTCGATCTTCCCTTATGCTTTCCGGAACTGTTTTCTACTAATTCCAAACCGGCATACTTTTGGATCTGTTTCGGCGACTTAAAACGTCTTATATCACCTACTTCAGCAATAAATCCTGCTATTGTAACACTTCCTACTCCTTTAATGGCGAGTAACTTCTCCACATGCTGTACTTTCCGAATAGTCTCTTCCAGTACCTTATTCACAGCTTCCAGTTGTGAAATCCATAATGATGTTCCTCAAGCAGCATATATAACTCACTTCTTGTTCCAATTTCTCCATCCAGACCAACACTATTGTGTGCAGCTTCTACCAGGGTCTTTGCCCTATCTTCTGTAACGCCTCTGCCACGCATCTTCTTATCGTGCCAGATCTTTCGGATTCCTTCTACTCCAAGTGCAATTACATCCTTCGGCATTGGTGCTTTTTCAAGCACCGCCAAACCACTTGCGGCATCAAATCTTGTATATAATCCCAGATACTCCGGGAAGTGTATTGCAAGCCATCTCTGGATTCTGTTTGCAGATATGTTATGCTGCTTCATAATCCTGTCACGGCTGTATACCAAATCTCTTGTCTCGGCATAAATGCCCTCTGGCATGTATGGAATCGAATATCTTCCATCCACAACCAGCTTTGCTATTGTCTTCGGATCTTTTGCATCCGTTTTCTTTGGAATATTATCATCAAGATCCTTGATCTTCTTAACAGAGAATGGATTGACCATTACCAATGTTTTCTGATGATCCTGTACATACTTTGCAAACGCAAACCAGTAATGACCAGTCGGCCACAGCCAATCAGAACTGCAGTCTTTTTATTCTCATTTTTCAGCTTTTCTGTCCAAAGCTGAAAGGAATTAAATCCTTCGATATCATTCTGAAATGAAAAAACTCGTTTTGTACGCTCGCGCCCTCTGTTATCAAAAGCTCTTGCATAATGCGTCTGGCTTCCAATATCAACTCCAACAACCAATGTTGTATCTGTTACTTGCTCAATTTTTTCATTCTGTGTATAATTCATGTTGAACCTCCGGTGTTTTGATTGTTTTGTTTACATCCGCCAAGATGCAACTCAATCATACCTTGAGGTTCTTTTTTATTCAATTGGCGCTTTTAATGAATTACAGGAATGCTCCACAATCAGATACTCTTTAACAATGCATCTGTAACATCTGTTTCCTGAATCTTCCAGTCTTTTCCCAGATTACTATTCAGCACTTTCTTATAGAAACTGTATGCAACGCTAACATCAACAAAAGAAAGACCGATGGAATTGAAATAGCAAATTTCATCATCATTTTCTCGACCAGGCTTTGTTCCGTCTATAATGTCGGCTATATTAGCATATATATCGCTATCTTTTAGCAATCCATCTTTATACATCCGGGCAATGGTTGGTGAGCCCCTATGTTTTAAAGAATGCCAATCATCACATACAATTTTTGTTGCTTTTTGCGGTACAGCGTATTCATCTTCCCATCCACCTACATGGCAGTAATAGGTTCCATTTTTTACAGCATCTGCTTTTAGAAGAGGTGCTTGGCAGCTAACTGCTGTAACAATTATATCGGCGTTTTGGGCGGCCTTGTCATAATCAGAATTACACGGTATAAAATCGACATCAGGATACTTTTTTTTCATTATATCAATAAATTGATTTTCCCCTTTTCCACTTCTGGATGCCACATAACAAGTATCTATTTGCGGGAACATCTGTTTAATCGCAACAAAGTGCGCCTTTGCTTGTTCTCCAGAGCCAATCGTTCCATATATATGGCTATCTTGACGAGCTAAATATTTTGCCCCAATTGCCCCCATACAAGCCGTGCGTAATGCAGTAATCAGCGTGCCATCCATCACCGCAATCGGAAATCCCTGTTCCAATTCTGATAAAATAATTACGCCGGAAACATTCTGAGATGAAAACTTATGTGGGTTTTCTGGAAAAACGGATACCCATTTAATTCCGCAAACACCGTCCTTCATCAATGTTGATGGCATGCAGTTAATTCTATCCTGCGTTTCCAGATTAAAGATTTGCGAAATTTTATCTGGAAGCATAACTCCACCATTTTTATAATCAACAAGAACTTCTTCAATTACCCTAATAACTTCCTGAATATCACAGCATTTTGTTTCCATAATATCTTCCATGGATATCAGCTTGACATTTAAATCGTTTTTCAAGAAAACCCCTCCCCTCATAAAATCCTATCTACTGAAAACTTTTCGTATTGCATATTATTGCCCAGCTCATCAAATACCAGCATACTATCCTGCAACTTTGAAATTTCACCTTTAAGATCTTCCGTATCAGCACACAAAATATCCATTTCGGCCATTCTTTGATTTACATCGTAACTCCAAGAAATTTCACTTCCAATCTCACATCTTGGAATCAGCGAAACCACTTTACAATCATCAGTCCGGTCGAAGCCTTGCATTTTTGCGACTTTACCTGCTTTTAACGTGGGGAACAAAACCGCTGCACGCTTACCGTTCAGGTTAACACCATCTTCCAGTGGTTTCACACTGCCGCAATTACCTTCCAGCGCGTAATGAACCATTGCCTCCATCAAATCAATGCCAAATTCCTTTGTATACACTCTTTCATAATCGACACCCGGAAATCTCAGGCCTGGATCAAAGAATCTAAATTTACCATTGTCCTCAAAACCCTGCATAAAGATCGGACCGTTCTTGTATCCCATTGCTTTAAACATTTTCACGACATTTTGATGTGCCGTTTTCAAATATTCATCTGTAAATCTTGATGGAGAAACAGCGCAGGCTACAACTTTTTCAAGGTGATTTTCCTCAGAACCACAGTAACTGTCTACTGTTCTAATTAAATAAGGTTCACCATCCACAAAGAAATATGTGACTTGAAACTCATGAGTCCCCTTCATATATTTTTCGATGAGGATATCTTCATTTGAAGATTCGCTTTTTGCAAAATTTATTGCATTTTCAAGTTGTTTTGTAGTGTAACACACAGACTGTCCACGCGATCCTCTGCTGTCAACAGGCTTAACGAACAGTGGAAATTCCGCCTGTCCGGATAAGGCTTCTTCTTCTGTATACTCTGGAATAACATCAACACCGTTCTCCACGCACATTTTCTTGAAAGCATGCTTATCAGTCATATAGAAGAACTGATCTTTTGTTCCATAACACGGCAAATCAAGTGCCTCACAGATTTGTTGATATGGCCTTTGACATGGGTCAATGTATCCGCAAATGACACCATTCACTTGCTCTTGCTTACAGCGTTCAACAATCTGATCTACATCTTTAATATTAAGCATCCATGCTTCATCTGCGACTTTCTTTGCAGGAGAATCCACAAGATAATCTGTAACAATCGTGTATACGCCCATCTTTTTCGCTGCTTCTACCAGCTTTATCTGTTGAGCGGTTCCACCAAGAATCAATAATTTTTTCATCATCCATCCTCCCTTATTTTTTCACAATTTTCTTCAAAAGTTGACGAACCATATCTAGCAAATATTCGTAGGATTCCAAATGTAATACAGCTGACATTCCTATATAAACCGCTGCACCAAATGGTATCTGAATCAGCAAGGTTATTCCATTAGACAAATGTAATAGGCCTGTTAAACTCACACAGAATCCCATAAATACCGCCAAAGAGATGCCTGGAAGAATATCTTTTAACTGTTCCAGATATCCGTAGTTTAGAAGTTTTCTATTAGGCCACGAATTAATAATCTGACTTAATACGCTATTCACAAGCAAACTGTACGCCATAGCCAATACGCCAAACCACATTGTAGAGAAAAGCAATCCCAATCCAACTATTTTCTTTGCAATCTCCAACTTCAAAAAGTAATCACTACGTCCCATTGCCTTAATAGCATTCAAATTAGCAGTGTGAATTGGGTAAAACATATATGTAATGCAGAAAATTCTCAAAAATGGCACGCACGGCAGCCACTTGTCCGTTAATACCACCTGAACAATAGTTTTCGCACAGAAAGCAAGTCCCATCATTAACGGTGCCATAATATATGTACTGGTCTTGATGGAACGGCGCGTCATCGACTTAACACGAGCCCGATCATCTTGCGCAGATGCCATTGAAGGTAATAAAACACTGTCAATTGAGGAATTAATATTATTGACAATCGTGTTCGGAAACTGTTTTCCTTGGTTATAATAGGCCAAGTCCGAAGAAGAATACATTTTACCAATAATGAGACTTCGGATATTATTGTAAATCGTGTCCAACAAAGAAGAGGCAAGCATTTTCCATCCAAAAGAAAGCAATCCTTTTAGACGCTGCCATGAAAACATTCTTTTAGGTCTCCACTTGACTGTCAACCACAAAATCAGTGTATCAATCGCCGTATTTGAAAGTTGCTGTGCAACAATGGCCCAAACACCAAATCCCGCATAGGCTAATCCAATACCTAAAAAAGCAGAAAAAATTGTTCCTCCCAATGTTGAAAAGAAAAATCTCTTAAACAACATATTGCGTGAAACATACGACTGCTGAATTCCCTTAACTCCTGATATCACAATCGTCAAACTTATAACGCGTATTATCGGCGTTAGGGTTGTATCTTTATAAAAATTGGCGATAAATGGTGCCGCAACAAACATTACTGCATATAGCACTAAACAAACTGCAAAATTAAAATAGAATACAGATGAAAAATCCAAATCATCTGCATCCTTTTTCTGAATTAATGCAAGTCCTAATCCGCTATCAACGAACACCTGCATAATAGTAGTAAACACTGTAATAAGTGCAATTTGCCCGTAATCCTCTGGCGCAAGAATTCGTGCAAGAACAATCGACACAATAAATGTTACCAATTGTGCACCACAACGTTCAGCAAATCGCCATATGAAATTTGAAAGGACTGAATTTCTATCACTTTTTGCCATTTTTTATTCTTTTTAGCAGTCTAAACAATCGAACTGTTATTTCTCTCCCAAATATTTTTTCAAAGAAAAGCAGCGTATCAACTTTCCTTTTCTTATACTCATCCGTCACCAGGAAATCATCTAGCAAAGTTTTGTTATAGTTTAGAAAAGTATCATCATCCTCTATTAACTCCACTTCATTCCCGTCACCCATATCTATGACTTGCGCATTGTAATCATAAGAAAGGGATGTTCTATTATCCGTATTAGTTATTTTCTGGCAGCACAGTCCCGTTCCGTCAAAACCTGAATTTTGTGTTTTCGACACAAACGGTGTAATTACATATAAATCATTGAATGCCATATAGACACCCAAAGACATATCAGATGAAGTCTTAAAGTACTTACTGCTGTTCGTCAAAGCATGAAACATATAGTCGTAATATCGTCCCTGAATCAGTTGATCCAATTTACCATTACGCTTTACTTCTGGATAGCAGTCATACATATACCCATTTTTTAATGTCTCTATAGTCTTCAGCTGTTTAGCCTTCCAAAATCCCGCTCCCCACATTGAAAAAGTAAACTTTTGTTTGAAAATATTTGCACCTTTAACATTTGCTTTATAGGGAAGTGGATACGAGTACCCATTAACTCCTATTACACTCTCATCCGCTTCATATTTTTCCAACGCTTTGTCCATAAATTCCAAGAAAATAGGCGAAAACACTATATCATCCTCGGCATAGATCCATCGATCATATTTACCGCTGATATAGTCTCTCATCTCTGAGGAATTTAATGCCGCACCATAGTTTTTTTCTCTTTTAACAACATTAAAACTATTAAAACAGTCAAATTTGCCGTTTTCTAAATAACTACATATCTTTTCATACCCGGCTCTATACTTTTCACTTGGCGGATAATCCAGTGCAATATAAACATCCGTATATCTAGCCCATGTATTTGTCTTTAGTGACTCGATGCATTTCTGAAAATGCTCTGAGCGACATAGAGTCGGAATGTATATAGGAGCATATACCATAATGTAAAAATCTCTCCTTCCTTTGTTGATTTGAAATTATATTGATGGCTCTATGGCATTGCGTCGTTCCCTAGCTCGATAGCTTCCTGGAATAACCAACGCAGCAAATAAAATCGGGAAACACATATAACAACTTAATCCATGTACTTCCGTCATTGAATACAACGCCCACACAAGGATGAATATATTGTTTTTCAAACTGCCTTGTTTAGCAACTTTGTATAAAACGACAATTATTAGCAACAATATGACTATTCCAACATTAATCAATAAGTACGAATAAATGTTATCGAACGTAAATCCGCCGGAAAAGCCGTAATATTCATCCCACGTTGTGGTAAAGTTACGCATATCTCTTCCAAATATCGTCAATCCCAAACGGTTATATGCATACGATGCCAATCCAATCCGGCGCGTTAATAACTGATCCACTGCATGTGACAATAGGTTTCCCTTCTCATATAAAAATGTCATTACAAATGTAAATAAACTAAGAATAGGAACTGCATATTTAGCTAATGCATCAATCAACTTGCTGCATTCTTTATTTTTATATATCATTACGATCAGAAGTACGAACACAGATAAGTATAAACTTGTTCTAGTTTTGGCTACACGATAGAACAATAACTCAACTATTATTACCGCTATAAAGTCTTGTGAATTTAGGCTTTCAAACTTTAGCCAAAAATACATAATAACTAGATTAAACACAAATGCCGATAAAACATTTGCATGCCCAAATCCCAATGAATATCGTATATATCCGTGATAAAGAACATAGTATTTACTGCCCAGTAAAGTACTTACTGCTCCTACCAAACAATGAATGCTTATCAACCAAAATTCATATTTAAAAATGAAACGAACTACTCTCTCAATATCCTCATCTCTGATCGCTAGACAAGTTATTACAGTTATTAGCAAACCTGCTGAGCCAATATTAATACAGATAACTCCAAAAAGAACTGTAACAATTGCATACGCAACAAGCTGTCTGATATTATATTGTTTACTTAGAATATGAGCCACTAATAGCACCACAGAAATTGCAGTCAATATATTATCTACCATTCCCGATGAATGCCACATCGAAGACATGCTCAATATAGTCTTCACTATTAAAACTAAAATTCCAAAATCCAAAGCACTCCTTGGTTTTGGAATAGTTAATATACTATCATTCATCTGCTACTTCCTCTATCACTTTATCTAAATGCGCCACAAATTTTTCCATATCAAATTTATGTGCCGTCATTATCGCTCTATTTTGTATATGCTCCCACTGTTCCTTATTATCAATTGCTTTCATTATCACTTCCGCCAACGCTTTCGGATTGCCTTTTTCAGCTAAAAAACCATCAACACCATCTGTAATAATTTCAGGAATGGCACCTGAATTAGAGCAAACACAAATCTTACCAGCTGCCATTGCCTCAACAATCCCAATTCCAAATCCCTCTTCCCAGATACAAGAGTGAACAAAGATATCTGAATTTGCAAGAATTTGTGGGACATCTCTTCTTGTTCCGACAAAGCTACAGTTTTGGTTTAATGCCAATTCTTTTGCAGTCTTCTCCAGTCGCTCTCTGTATTCTCCATCGCCAACAATCGTAAACGAAAGATTATATCCATTTTCTTTACAAATTTTTATTGCTTCTAGCGCAATCTGTACACCCTTTACTTTTACTAATCTTCCTACGAACACAAGTCGAACGGGATCATGAGCAGATAAACACCTTTCAGCAAATCGGCTAACATTTACACCATTGTAAACGACTTTTATCTTCTCAGCTCTTGCCTTGAAATTGACTATTATACTTTTCTTGACATAATTAGATATTGCAATTATTCTTTTTGCGCTTTTTGCAGCGGTAATATTTATAACTTTTCGAGCGGTTTCATTGTTTCCACTTAATTCATCTTTTGCATCACAGTGGACATACATGAGTACAGGTATTCTACGGAATAGGATAGAAAGTAGTGTCACATAAACTCTTATCATCGGCGAGCCATGATGTGTTACAATGACATCGGGTTTTACACTTTTAATAATTGCAATCAATTCTTGTGTGGCCTTAAAAGAGCCCACCTTTCCTGCATCTAAAAAATATGTATTACAGCTGCACTCTCTAATTTGTTGCTCATAATATCCATCTTCCCACACAAATACAAAATAATTATTGTGACTGCTTTTCTTTGCATATTCCGCTACTAATGTTTCTATGCCTCCGCTCTTGCCACAAGCAAGTATGTGTACAACTTTGTGCATAATCCACCGCCTCGCCATCTCTTATTACTCACATCATTAGATTCTGGATTTCTTAAAGAGCAACTTCTTTGACGAGCGAACACATAAAACAAACGAATCTGCATAAGCAGCAATCAAATACGCACTTCCTACAAACGCGTTCCATTTTTTCTTATGCTCCCATTCATAATCAACTTTTCTTTTTTCAATTTGATATAGCGGAAGAATCGTTCTCGATGTTCCAAAATGTACCAGTTTACCACCTGTAGTATCACTGCCGTTAAACCAATACTCCAATCTTCTGCCAAAGAAATCTGCTCTCAGTTTTTTTGCATTTCGTAAAAAGCAAAAACGATCATTAATTTGATCAATCGGTCTTGCACCATTGACTGCCATTGCCAACGCAATAATCGGCTCGTCTGCAGGATTTCTAAAATTCTTAAAACGAAATGCCTTATAGTTATTTGAAATATCGATACACGTCTTATAAATGGCATCTACTTCTTTAGATTTTCTAAAATAATAGATTCCACCATGCAAATCGATAGAATACTTTACCTGTTCCTTATACTGTAACGTTTCGCTAATCTTAAACCATGCCCGTTCTGAGTCTTTATAAAAGACCTTACCGTATGCTGAGAAGGTGTTTTGCCCCCCCCCGAAATCTTTCCAGTATATGTTTAAATCGTTGAATGCAATACAGTCCGAATCAATAAAAATCGTTTCATCATATGGGCTATATCGCATTATATCAATCTTATCCATATAAGAACATGTGGCATCCTTTATAAGAACCACATCATCAAATTCTTCAAATTTATCATCGGCTTCATCAGTTATGACACCAAACCTCACGGGACTAGCACTTGTCAGCTTATATGACCTAACAAGTGTCTTCGCCATTTCGTGATATTTCTTATCACCTGTCGCAATCGTTATAAATCCTCTGCTCATGTTCTATTACCTCTAATAGTCTAATAGTCTCTCGCTTAACTCATCTTAAATGCCTTCTTATGCGTAGCTTCCCGATAGCAGTTGTATATCTTCTCAAAATACTTACTATCCGAAAATTCAGTCAGTGCAATCTCTTTTGACTTCGCAGACATTTGAGTATACCGACCTTTGTCCTCGGTGATTTTTTTGATTTTGTCCGCTAATGCTGAAACATCTCCCGGCTTTATAAGAAAACCGTTCTCGCCCTCTCTAACGGCAGCAGCCATATCACCAACAGCCGTAGCAATCACTGGTAAGCCATAACTAATGGCCTCCAGCACCGCAATCGGAAGGCCCTCGTTATAAGACGGAAGTACCAACGCTTGGCTTTCTTTTAAATATCGTTCTTTTGCCTTTCCGTCTGTCCATCCAGCAAATTCTATCCAAGGTTCAACTTTTAATTCACTTGCCTGCTGTTTTAGGCTTTCTTCTTCCGATCCACTTCCAGCAATTATAAATTTAATATTATTAAGCCAGCCTTCCTTTTTCAGCAAGCTAATTGCTTGAATTAAATCTGCCACACCTTTCCGTTTAATCAAAACTCCAAGGAACAAAATTTGAAATGTATCTCCGTTCCAATTTGTAGTATAATCCGGAATGTGAACTGCATTACTGACAACAACCGTTCTAGTGGCAGGCTCAATTTCCTTTACTGCCTTATTCCATTTATCGCCTAATACAATAAATGCAGAACTTTCTGCCAGAAGATTTCTGATTTTCTTTTTTGTTCTTGAATTTGATTCATTATACCATTTTTGAAATTCAGATCCATGTAAATGAATAACATCAGGCACATCATACTTTTTGCACAGTTTATGAATCAAATATTTTCGGTAGAAACTACCTTTATAAGACATATGTATATGAACAACATCCGGTTTGTCAGTTCTTATTGCTTTTTTTATATTTTTATAGGCGTGAGCAAAAAATATAATTTTCTTAATACTTGAGTCTTCGATATATGTTGGGAGAAAACTCATTTCTACGCCAATGGAATTCCAATCATAAGCCAATAGCTGCTGAATAACACTTGTAATTCCGCCCTTTACTGATTGGTCATTTCCAACCATTAAAATCTTAATTTTCTCCACACGATACCCTCCTCTTTATATCTTCAAGATATTGTCCTTTGATTTCACTTCATATCTTGTTCACTTTCCTACTGCAACGACAGTCCATTTAGTCCAGATTGCTTACAAACCCATCAATACTACTTATAATTCTTTGTGTGTTACTCACATACTCCTTATATGTAGTCTTTTTCACTGTTTCCAGTGCATCACCGACTTTTTCAGCATCATCACACTCACAAATTAACTGAAGCTCTTTGAACTGCCCCACCAACTGAAGCTGATGGTCATCAACATGCTCACCATATTTCGCACGTCTAGGAACGGCAATTACCTTTTTACCTTTTTTTACAGCCCCAATAATGGCGCCAGTACCTCCATGAGTTATAACTATTTCCGCCTTGCTCATTTCCTTGCTGAACTCTTCTCTGTCCAAAAACTTTTTGTAATTAAAGTTCTTCGGCAAATAATCACTGTAGCCAATCTGTGCAAACACATCTTCTGCATCAACTGTTCCTTTTTCACACAGTTCATCAACGGCTTTCAGCAATCTATTAAACTGAAACTTCTGTGATCCAAGTGTTATAAAAATCTTATTTACCATTTAATAGATTCCTCCTAAATATATAGCTTTAGGATAGAATTTCAGCATCGGCTTCCACTGAACATAAAACTGATCCGCAAACTTATAGAGCAGTTTTCCGGTTTCTGTCGGAGAAGTAACTTTTGCAAAAGATTCAATGTAAATCAGCTTTTTACCCATAAGTTTAGAAATCAGACAAATCGGTATCATTGCAAGAACTCCTGTGCAAATGACCACATCAGGTTTTTCTTTTCTGTAAATGCCGATAGACTTCCAAGCATTTTGAATCATCCGCCAGATAAAATCTTTTTCTCGGCGGTTGACCTGCTTCATATAATATGTTTTTTCGCCTTTTGCTTCTGCGCTGTAATCTGTCTTCTCAGTAATAACAAAGCTTTCATATTTCTCCATCAGTGGTTTTAACATCATGAGCTGCTCATAATGTCCGCCTGATGATGCCGCAAAGCATATCTTTACGTTTTTCTTTTCATCCATCTCTCTACTAACCCACACTTATTAATCTCTACCAAACAAATCTCTCGTATAAACTTTTTCTTTCACATCATCAAGATCTTTACTATACCTGTTTGCGATGATGGCGTGGCTCATTTCCTTGAACTTATCCAGATCATTAACCACTACTGATCCGAAGAATGTCTCACCATCTTTCAGAGTCGGCTCATAAATCACAACCGTTGCACCCTTGGCCTTGATACGCTTCATGACACCCTGAATAGAACTCTGACGGAAGTTATCGCTGTTGCTCTTCATGGTCAGGCGGTACACACCAATAGTTACCTTTTTCTCTTTATCTTCATCAAACTCGTTCTCTGCATCGTAGCCGTAGTAACCAGCCAGCTTTAGAACGCGGTCAGCGATGAAGTCTTTACGAGTTCTGTTACTCTCGACAATAGCCTCGATCAGGTTCTCCGGCACATCTGCATAGTTAGCCAGCAGCTGCTTGGTATCCTTCGGCAGGCAGTATCCGCCGTAGCCAAAGGACGGATTGTTGTAGTGACTGCCAATACGAGGGTCAAGGCAGACTCCGTTGATAATCTGCTGGGTATTCAAGCCCTTGCTCTCTGCATAGGTGTCCAGCTCGTTGAAATAGGCCACGCGCAGAGCCAGATATGTATTGGCGAATAGTTTTACCGCCTCTGCTTCGGTGAAGCCCATGAACAGAGTGTCAATGTTCTCCTTGATAGCACCTTCCTGCAGCAGACCAGCAAACTCATGTGCAGCCTTTACCAATCGCTCATCACTTAAATCAGTGCCGACGATGATACGAGAAGGATAAAGATTGTCGTACAGTGCTTTGCTTTCTCTTAAAAATTCCGGGCTGAAGATGATGTTCTTACTGTTGAATTTTTCACGTACGCTTGCGGTGTAGCCCACAGGGATCGTGGACTTGATGACCATGATGGCGTTCGGGTTATATTCCATGACCAGCTTGATCACAGCCTCGACTGCGCTTGTGTCGAAATGCTGCGTGTGGCTGTCATAGTTCGTAGGGGCCGCAATTACAACAAAGTCCGCTTCAGAATATGCAACCTTTGCATCCAACGTTGCGGTCAGCTTCAATTCTTTTTCAGCCAAGTATTTTTCAATATATTCGTCCTGAATTGGAGACTTATGATTGTTAATAAGATCCACTTTCTCAGGAATAATATCAACAGCAGTTACCTGATGATGTTGAGAGAGCAATGTCGCAATTGACAGCCCAACATACCCAGTACCAGCAACCGCAATTTTATAATCAGTTTTCATTGTCATTTATCCTCCTGCATCTAAGTATCTCTATTTTTAATTCACTTATAGAAAGCAGCCGTATACTACTTCGACCCTTCCCTGCCAAGCACTACCTTGATAGTCTTCAGCACTATCTTCATATCAAGTCCAAAGCTCCAGTTCTCTATATACTCCGTATCCAGTCTCACAACCTCCTCGAAGTCCGTGATGTCACTCCTACCACTAACCTGCCACATACCGGTGATTCCAGGTTTAGTAGCAAGTCTGCTCTTGTGATGCATCTCATACTGCTCCACCTCAGAGATAAGTGGTGGTCTTGTTCCAACCAGTGAGAGATCCCCTTTCAGCACATTGAAGAACTGTGGGAACTCGTCTATGGAGAAGTCTCTGATATACTGGCCAATTCCCTTCTTCCTGGTGCCGTCCGGCAGTATCTTGTTGCCTATGACTCTCGGGTCAAAGTCCATCTTGAACATCTTCGAATCGCTCATAGTGTTCTGCGCCATGAGTTCCTTCTTGCGCTCCTCAGCGTCCATGTACATGCTTCGGAACTTGTACATCTTGAATATCTTGCCATTCAGTCCCACTCTCTCCTGCTTGAAGAAGATCGGTCCCGGGGACTTGATGTATATGATAGGTCCTATAAATATGGTGAGGATGAGCGTGAATATGCTGCCCACCAGACCTCCTATTATATCCATGACTCTCTTTAACAGCATCTGCTTTGGTGTTGCGTAGTTCATCATGGTCGTGACCACGGTCTCACCGTTTATCTTCTGGATAAGCTGCTTGTCGCCGTGGGTCCTCACGATGGATGATATGCACATGTGAACCGTGATGCCGCCCTCGATAAATGCGTCTATTAGGGTGTTCGCATATCCGTATGCTCCGCGCACATCCACATATATCTCGTCCACCCATGCGGTTCTCACATAGTCAACTGCGCTGTTGTAATCTGCCACCACCGGCACTCCCTGGATCTCCTGACCGATGAGATTGGCATCTACCACCATGACTCCTACTATATCAAACCCGGAGTAGTTCTTCTCCTTGAGCCCTGCCACCACATCATCTGCTATATGTCTGGTGGTCATAACGAGCAGCTTCTTGCCCTTGCCCTTCTCTGCATATTTCTCAAGATGCTTCTTCCACAGGCTTCTCACCGCGAATGTGGCATACACATATATGGCCCACATGAGCAGTATGGTAATTCTGGAATATATAGATGTATCCTTGAGGACAAACACATACAGAAGGAGCAGTGCAACTATCACGAAACCGTTCTTGAAGCTGGATATGAATTCCTTGAAGTATCCTCTTCTGAGAACGCCCTCATATGTATTCAGGAATATCATGGCTACTATATCCGCCAGCTCCGTGATGATAGCCAGCGCGAGATAATCTCTGCTCGCATACGGATTTACCATGCCGTGTCTGATCTGGAATGCCACAAGAAATGATAATTGAAGTACTATAAGATCCAGCAGCATGAAGTCGAAGTGCTTCAGCCAGCCCTTTGCGCCTTTCTGATACATAATTTTCTCTCCTCATCCTCTGTCGTCAGGGTCATATTTGTGCCCGCATGACCCAGTCTGTTGATTCATACATGAAATGACTCAGCCCGTGTGATTGTCGGCTGAACCTTTTCATCTGTAAACCATGATACGCATTAAACGGTCTGTTATTTATCACCCACACCGGCGGCGCGGAACGTCCTGTGGCATGGACATTCGTTTTGCGCCACCGGCTAGGGCTTGGAACTATTTAACATAGCAGGATGATTATTTAACCTTGTAAATAATTGACTTGCTGTATGCCTTGTAGTTCTTTGTTGCAGCAACCTTAACAGTGATTCTTACCTTTGTGCCCTTCTTGACACCCTTACCAACAGTAATCTTGCCATTCTTAACCTTGACCTTCTTATTGGCTGACTTGTAAGTAACCTTTGCCTTTGCCTTAACACCAGATACAGTGATCTTCTTCTTAGAAGCATTTACCTTAACCTTAACAGACTTCTGAGCAGCCTTGTTAATTGTGTAGTAAATTGTCTTTGTACCCTTGTAGTTGTTGATACCCTTTACGGTAATCTTATACTTGCCAGCGTTCTTAGCCTTAGTTACACCAGTAATCTTGTAATCAGTACCTCTCTTGAGAACTGTGTTACCATACTTAACTGTAACCTTGGTTGTCTGATTCTTAGCATTGTATGTCTTTGCAGCAGCAGTAGCCTTGTAGCTCTGCTGTGCGTTAACTGTGTACTTAACTGTTGTATCGCCTGAATAGTTACCTATTCCCTTGATCTTAACTGTGTATGTACCAGCCTTTGTTGCCTTAAGGCTTCCTGAAACGACTTTGAAATCCTTGTTCAGGGTAAGTGTCTTACCGTTAACAACAATTGTTGTTGTCTGGCTCTTTGCATTGTATGTAAGCGACTTTGCTGTAGCAGACTTAACGTCTACCTTAGCTGGTGATGATGTAGCTGCAAATGCAACTGTTGGCACCATCATTGCGATACATACAACTATAGCCAAAAGCTTCTTTAAATTCTTCACAATAAATTCCTCCTTCCCAAAAAGTTCTATTGTATTGAATATATGATAAAACGCCCTGTACGCCACTATACATGGCGTTATATCCAAATTGAATTATTTTGACGGGGCGCTGTCTCTGGAGGCTGCAGCCTCTTTGCCGTAAGTGCCATAACCATAGCCGTACTGGCTATAGTATTTGCCATACTTGCCGTAATATTTCTTGTATGTTCTCCCCGTTGTCTCAACTCTGTTGAGTATGACTCCAAGCAGCGTACAACCTACCTGGTCAAGCTGCTGGAATGACTGTTTGATGAGACTTCTTGATGTCTCACCTGCTCTGACTACCAGAGCTGCGCCATCGCACAGTGATGCGATCTGAGCGGCATCCGCCACACTGCCAAGCGGTGGCGAGTCTATAATGACATACCTATATGTCTCTGCCAGCTTGTCAAGAAGCTCTGCAAATCTAGCATCCTCCAGAAGAGCCGATGGATTCTCCAGAAGGTTCATACAAGGTACGATGTATGCATTTTCTACCTGTGTTTCATAGATGACATCCTCCATCTCGGACTGTCCCGAAAGGAAATATCCAAGATCCGGAAGCTTGTCAGCATCCTTTATGTGATGTCTGTCCTTTATGACTGACTTACGAAGATCCACATCCACCAGCACTGCAGGGAATCCTGCCTCGGCGAGCATCTTCCACAGGTTGATCGCCACGCTGCTCTTGCCCTCATTTGGCATGCTGCTGGTTATGAGTATCTTTCTTGTGTTCTTGCCACAGAACTTTATGTTGATCCTGAGACGGTTCATCGCCTCCTCCACTGCATATGGGAGTTCCTGAAACTCTATGTTAAGCTTCTTCATGCTCTGACCCTCTCTTTCCTGTTATGTTTCTTTCCAGGCTCTTCATCTGAATCGTCTGTTCTGAACTGGTCGCTCTCAGGTATTGTCGTGAGCGGTACTATTCCGAAATACTTCTCCATGTCGTCTGCTGAGTGGATCGTGTCATCCATCAGGTATCCCACAATGACGATCAGGCAGTAGATGAGTGCTCCAAGCAATGCACCTATGGCGGTGTACTTAAGGTAGCTTGGTCCGACCTTCTGGTCTGCTACCCTTGCAACCTGGGCTATGTTAGGTGCGCTTGTGCTCATGGTATCCGGTAGATACTCTATCGACACGTTTGCCAGTGTATTTGCAATGTCACATGCCTGCTGCTTGTCAGTGCTTGTGACCGTGATCTTCATGACTCGTGTGTCTGAAGGATTCTCAAGGGTTATCATCTTGGCAAGCCCCTCTGAGTCCATATCAAGGCCGAGCTTTTCGATGACCTGGTCGAGAACCGGATAGCTGAGTATCAGGTCTTCGTAATCCTTGGTAAGGGATGAACCGATGTTAAGGTCTTGGAGATTTACTATGGAATCATCTGATGCTGATACCACGTACAGCTTGGCTGTCGACTGGTATGTCGGCTTGATCAGGAAGTATGCAAATGCGTTGAACAGCACCGCACCGATCAGGAAGCACAGTATGATGTATGGGAGCTTCTCAAGAAGCGCCATTCCCATGTCCAGGAGATCGATCTCGTTTTCATCATCCTCTGTATTCTTGTATGTGTTCACTGCGGCTATCTGTGTGGTCTTATCCTGCACAGCAGCCATTTTCTTGTTGGAATTCATATATTCCCTCCATCCGTTTTTTGTATCTATATCCCCTGCATCAAATGTGTGATGCTAGTTATATTCCTTGTAGAACAGCTCTACGATTGCCTGCTGAAGGCTATCCGCATCCGGCTCCACCTCGACAAATCCGAGATCATCTACGGTCTCTGTTCCAGCTATCGACACCGCTCCGGCGTCCTTTTCCTTGAGAACAAGGAGTGCCAGCTTGGAGAACTTCTGTGAGCTGATGTCAGTCACCATGTAATCTCCCAGGGCGTCATATATGGTCAGTGGATATGTGTTATCCTCGCTGCACTTTGCCGCCAGGTTATCCTTGAGTCCTGCCTTGTACACCTCCTGACGCTTCATTCGCTGGGTGTTGGATTCATCTCCCACATCGAATCTGTCATGGATAAAATGTACTGCCTGCTCATCGGTCAGTGTGATGGTCTCTCCCTGCTTCATGGTCTTATCCACCTTGGAGAAATCATCCTCTATGGTAACCGTGACTCCGCCAGCCAGATTGTTGATGGTTCCTATTGCCCCCATATTCACCGCTGCGTATCCGTCTATCTTCTGGCCGCCAAGGAAGTTTGACACCGCCTTGACCACGTTCTCGCAGCTTATCTCCATTCCGTCACCATTCTCATGTGCCAGAGCAAGCTGTGCCGGGCTCGTTGCAACGTAGGTTCCGTCGGGATCCAGTGTATCCTGCTCCACTATGGTATTTCTGTCTATGCTCAGCGTCTTGTATGTTCCATCTGTCAGGTCTCTGACCATCAGCATGACCACATCGCATCGGCCTGCCCCCTCATAATCGGTGACTTTCTGAACCTTGCCCATGTTGTCGATTCCCATAAAAAGATATGTTTCTATATTCTTCTTGGGAACGTATTTGACTCCGTCCACCTCGATCATGCCTTCGACCGCCTGTGTGCCCGATGCATTGTGTGATGCATTTCCTTTTGTCGGTCTGAGTGCTATCGCCAGTGCAATGCATACGACCAGTATGGCTGTGATCACAAGTCCAAGCTTCTTGTATATTCTCTTTTTTTCTGATAGTGTTCTGTTCCTGTATGACATATGTATCACCTCTTCGGAATGTAATGTGCTATCTCAGAACGTTCAGCATAAGCAGGTCTGTTCCCGCTGTAGGCCACTTCTTCTCGCACACAATAAGACCACACAGTATTATGAACAGCACAATACTGATGATTATCGCTGTCTTCTTAGACATGTTGTTGTCCTCCATCTATCTGTTTATCTTTTACATGTTTCGTTGTTATTGCTGATTATGGGTGTATCTGATGTTCTTTCAGGAGCTTTGTTCCGTAGCTGTCCATGTTCTCCAGGAATTCATGTCCCAGCTTCTTCTCCAGCACCTCGCGGCCCAGCCACAAGTTCGGCACCCTGTGATGCATACCATGGCAGTCGCTTCCTATGATGTGTGCCTGTCCTTTCTTGAACATCTTGAGCATTTTGCCCTTCTGTCTGAAATCCAGAAGTGTCTCCGCATTCACCTGCACCGTAACTGGCAGTTCAAGGATCTGTCTCACATATGGCTTGTTGCCTGGTATTTGTAAGAATCGCTCTATATGAGCTAGTATGATATGGAAATGTCTCTTCTCAATTAAGTCTCGTACTTCCTGCACTACCGAATCACTCCATGTCACAAACGGCATCTCCAGCAACATGATATCAGTTCCTTCTACTTTTAGTGCGTCCGTTTTCTCCGCTCTGCTTATTCCTGCAAAGAACGCGACCTCTGCCCCCATTATAATCTGCGGTATGTCCATATTCTCAGCCATGACTTTATCATATGCTTTCTGTCTTGAATCAATGAACCTCTCCACAGTATTTGAATCAGCATAAAAGTGCGGCGTTGCTATCATAGTATCCACGCCGTGCTCTTTGCACATCCAAAGCATGCCTATAGATGTCTCGACATTCCTGCTGCCGTCGTCTATACCCGGCAGTATGTGTGAATGAAAATCTATAACACCCATGTTTTCCTCCTGTTTTCTTTATAAAAAACTATAAATATTTATATAGGAAAATTCTTTATCCATGCTCACACCCTAATTTAACAGTTTCTTCACAATTTTTCAATTCCATTTGCGATTTAAAATCGACAAAAATCCTCGTTGATTCTTCGCTTAACTATACAATTTGTATAAACCACTTTATTTTCTTAATCCAATTTCTTCCATAATAAAAAAATAAAAAAGCGGAATATGATATTTCATATCCCGCCGTGTCAATCTCTTCTTTATTCTATTATACATACATCTCCGAGCCGTTGCCTAGGCAGTATATTCCAAGCTGTCCGCCCTTGCCGCACCCGCAGTCGATGGCAACGTTGTTGTTCTTCTTAACGATCTTGCCCTCACCGCCGAGCTCTGTGGTTGGCACATGTCCAACGACGAGTGTTCTGTTCTTGTAATATGTCTTGTCCAGGTCTGCTGGCTCTGTGATGAAGTCCTCTGTGTCGTACTCATCCAGTTCCTTCTTCGGATCGAAGTTTCTTATTCCGGCGTGAACCAGCACAAATTTCTTTCTCGCCATCATCACTTCGAGGAACGCTTCCTCAGAAATCTCATCTATATACTCTATGACATCCTCACGCTCTTCATCGTCAAGCTGCAGGAACTCCTCCACCGCACCTGAGAGCTCTTCTCCAAGCATGGATGTTATCTTGTCTACCAGCATCTGTGGTGGCACCTCACCTGTGGACTGGATATGGTCATTCAGTGCCTTGAGTGCCTGTGTGATCTTGTACTCGTTCTCACCGACAACTGCGATGACATTATCTCTGCTCATCATATCCTGAAGTATCTTCATGGATCCGCCGCCTGCTCCGATTATATTGCCAAGGACATACAGGACATCCTCGCCCTCAAGGGTGCTGATGACAGCCTCCTCGTTCATGATGTCCTCTTCCTTTATATCGTCAAGGTTCTGAAACTTGAGTTTCTTGAGTGCTCTCTTGTATGCCTCATAATCCCCGTTAATTCCTGAAATAGCATAAAACATGTCTATCATCCTCCTAAGTCTTTTCCTTCTGCCGACTGTGAGCCTGTCCGTTCACATCCTGACTATTATAACATATTTTCCATATCCTGTAGATATGTATGCGTATTTTTTGAGGGAGGTTTTTCGACGTTTTATGAGCGCCTGCCAAGCTCCCAGAATGCCACGGCACTGGCTGCAGCCACATTCAGGCTGTCCACTCCGTGATACATTGGTATCTTCACTGTGTAGTCGCTGGAATCTATGGTCTCTGTCTTGAGGCCTTCTCCCTCGGTTCCCAGTATTACTGCAAGTCTGTCGATCTGCTTCAGCTCCGGGTCGTGTATGTCTATCGTGTCATTTCTTAGCGCCATGGATGCCGTCCTGAAGCCCATACTGTGAAGTTGTTCCATCCCAAACTCCGGCCATATGCCATGATCTGCTTTATTGTGTGCAAGACCCAGGGTGTCAAATGTAATATATGTCCACGGTATCTGGAACACCGTTCCCATGCTGACCCTTGCCGACCTCCTGTAGAGTGGGTCACTGCAGCCCGGCGTGAGCAGTACAGCATCCATCCCGAGTGCCGCCGCACTTCTAAATATCGCTCCCACATTTGTCGGGTTCATCACTTCCTCAAGCACCGCTATTCTGGCGGCATGTTCACACACGCTCTCAACAGACGGCAGCTCTGCCCTCCTCATGGCGCACAGCATCCCCCTTGTCAGGGCAAATCCCGTGAGCTTCGTGAGGACATCAAATGGTGCTGTGTATATCGGTATATCTCCGCACCGCTTTATTATATCCGCGCACTGTCCTTCCACGTGCCTGTCTTCCAATAGAATGGACACTGGCTCGTAACCCGCATCCAGTGCCCTCTCTATGACCTTTGGACTCTCAGCTATGAACAGCCCGGAAGCCGGTTCATATATGTGCGCCAGTTGATTCTCTGACATGCGCGCATATATATCAAGCTCGGGTGCCGAAAGGTCGGTTATATTTATTATTCTCATATCTGTACCTTATCCAGTGCATTTTCAAGATCTGCTATTATGTCTTTTACATTCTCAATGCCCACCGACAGTCTCACAAGATCAGGACTTACTCCTGCCGCCAGAAGCTCCTCGTCATTCATCTGTCTGTGTGTAGCTGATGCAGGATGAAGAACGCATGTATGTGCATCCGCCACATGTGTTGCTATCATCGCAACCTTGAGTTCCTTCATGAAGGCCTCCGCAGCAGCTCTTCCTCCCTTGACGCCAAATGACACAACTCCACATGTGCCGTCCGGCATATACTTCTTAGCACGCTCGTAATACTTGCTGCTCTCAAGTCCAGGATAATTTACCCAGGCTATCTTATCGTGTGCCTCGAGGAACTTCGCAACCGCCAGTGCGTTCTCACAGTGACGTGGCATACGCACGTGAAGCGACTCCAGTCCAAGATTGAGCATGTACGAATTCATAGGTGCAGGTATCGGGCCGAGATCTCTCATAAGCTGTGCCACGATCTTGTTGATATATGCGCCGCCCTGGCCGAACTTCTCTGCGTATACCACTCCGTGATATGACTCATCAGGTGTGGTGAGTCCTGGGAACTTGTCTGCGTGTGCCATCCAGTCGAATTTGCCTGAATCCACGATCGCCCCACCCACGGTTGCATCATGTCCGTCCATGTACTTCGTGGTGGAGTGTGTGACTATGTCTGCGCCCCACTCTATAGGTCTGCAGTTGATCGGTGTGGCAAATGTGTTGTCCACGATGAGTGGTACTCCGTGTGCATGTGCCGCATTTGCAAATCTCTCTATATCGAATACTATGAGTGCCGGATTGGCTATGGTCTCGCCAAACACGGCCTTGGTGTTTGGTCTGAACGCTGCCTCAAGTTCCTCGTCCGAGCAGTCAGGATCCACAAATGTGAATTCCACACCCATTCTCTTCATGGTCACAGCAAAAAGGTTGAAGCTTCCTCCGTATATGGTGGATGATGCCACAACGTGATCTCCCACTCCGGCAATGTTGAATACCGAGAAGAATGTTGCTGCCTGTCCTGACGATGTGAGCACTGCTGCCGATCCCCCCTCCAGGGCACATATCTTGGCTGCCACATAGTCATTTGTCGGATTTGCAAGTCTGGTGTAGAAATAGCCGCTCTCCTCAAGGTCAAACAGCTTACCCATATCCTCGCTCGTGTCGTACTTGAACGTTGTGCTCTGTACGATCGGTATCATTCTTGACTCCCCATTCTTAGGCTGGTATCCAGCCTGTATACACATAGTCTCTCTTTCCATTATTCCTTTATACTCCTTTGAATTAATATCGCTCTACTACCTTGCGCTCTATATTCTCATTGTTCAGAACGAACATGTATCTTCCATTCACCAGACGTATGTCCTGCTCTGCCGCGGATATATCTATGTTCAGTGAATTCCTGACAACCACATTCAGATCTGCATTATTGCTGGACAGCATGCCTGTGCCGTCTCTGCTTCCAAGTGCGAAGCACGCCTCGCCCTGAACCGCCAGCCTTGAGTTGGCGTCCGTCATGCGTATGTCTGCTATTCCATGGTCAGATCCCATGGCTATACACGAATTGCCCTTAAGGTTCATGTCCACATGTGCTCTGCTTATATCTACGCTGCATCCATCTCCGTCCAGGGTTCCGACCGCCACGTATCTGTTGCCCGATCCTCTGAGCGATATGGATGTGTTCTTTATCGCGATATCTGCATGCTGGCTCACCGAGCCGATGGCGACTCCATTTGCAGCCTCATAGGTTATGTCTATGTCCGCCTGCAGGAGATTCAGATTCACCGGGGTGCTTATGCTTCCAATAGCAACTCCGTTCTCGCCGTTGATATACAGGTCGTATCGTCCCTTCTCTATACGTATATCTCCTCCGAGTCCGGCGCCTATTGCCACTCCGTTCACACCGTTTGTTTCTATATTAATGGCGCCCTCCTGCTTGAACTTCATGACTCCATGCTTTGAATTAATGTCATTGCCTATTCCGTAATAGCTGTTACCGTTGACGCGGATCATTATATCCCCATCTCCGATAAATGTCACTCTGGACGACTCCGGTATCTTTATTCCGCCATTCCTACAGAAATTCTTACCCTCAAGCATGATGTGCAGATCCGTATTCTCACCGCAGTCTATACAAGGCTTGTCACGGTCGCCCGAGAAGCTTACATTCTGCAGCACTATGGTTCCGGTGAAACCATCCTTTATCTTGAGTGTCATATCTGACTTGAAGCCCTGTGCGCCGACTATGCGAACATTGTTGTCGCCACCGGCTCTCTGTGCCACAACTATCTTCCTGATTCCCCGGGATGTGAGCTTCAGAAGTGATGCACTTCTCTCATGCTCCATGACAAATATGCTGCTGTTCTCAGCCACCTCTTCCTGTTGGTTGTACTGAACTATCTCATTCACAACCTGTGGGGATATGAGCTGTACCACCTCCGCGTTCGGATGGGCGGTATAGTATCCCTGAATGAGATCCGCACCGAGCTGGATGACGGTCTTCATCTCCTTCGTGGTCTCAACGCCCTCTGCCAGCGCCTTGATGTCGTTGGTCGAGGTGAATTCTATTATATCCTTGACGAAATGCTGTCTGTGTGGGTCTGCATCGATCCCTGTCAGAAGCATTCTGTCTATCTTCACATACTCAGGCATATACCTGAGAAGATTGTTTACATTTGAATAGCCTGAGCCGTAGTCGTCTATGGCGATCTCCATGCCATTTCCTCTGAGGAATGCCTTGAGATCATTCAGTTCCGCATCCGACAGCTCTGCTCCCTCGGTAAATTCTATGACGATGCCTGCACACTGGAGCGTCTTCACCTTTGAAATGAATTCATTTCTGTCCTGTGCGTTGAGCATATGCCCCGGCATGCTGTTGATAAATACCTTCTTGCCCCTGAACATCTCAGGATTCGATGCCACGATCTCCACGATGTTGAACAGTGTGAGTTTTTCCACATCGTACAGTCTGTTCAGTCTCTCTGCACTCTCCAGAAGCTCAGGGGGTGACATTCTCATAGGAACCAGTATCCTCATAAGTGCCTCGTATGCAAATATGCTTCCGTCACGGGCACTTACTATAGGCTGGAAATGATATGTAAGCATGTTGTTGTCCAGTATCATAGCTACTATCTCATCTCTCTCCAGATCCCTGTTCGTTATCGTCGCTTTGTTGCGTCCCTTGGCATTGTTCTGTTCTTTTATGCGGTTCTTCTGGTTGACCGCATCGTTGATGAGGGTCTCCAGCTCGGCAGATGACTTGACCAGAGCCTTCTTACATCCGTAATATATACCGAGCTCGTAATCGTCCTTTCCGCCACTGTTTGCCGCCTCAAGCTTCTTCTTGAGTTCCTCGGCTATATATTCTCCCCTTGAGATATCGCCACTCTTTGCCACTGTGGCTATGACGAACTCGTCATTTCCCATCCTCATGGATATCTCGTATGGGGTAAGTATCTCATTTATCGACTGGGCAACATAGCTCAGGACTCTGTCACCCTCTGTTCTTCCGTAATTGCTGTTTATCTGGCGTGTATTCTTCAGATCCACCGCCAACACAAGTATCTCGGACTTCTCTTCAGCGGTCTGGACTATCATGTCATTTGCCCTGCCCATGAAGCCTCTGAAGTTGTACATTCCGGTGAGACCATCTCTTATCTGATCCGCCTCAAGCTTGTTTAGAAGTACATTGAGTCCCTGATGTCTTGCAAATGACTCCATGTCCCTGGCAACCGTCTTGATCCAGGATCTGTATACATCTTCGTACACCCTCGGCTCTGCACCGTAGTTCACCACTGCATAGCCAAAGCTTCTGTCCTGGAAGAACAATGGTGTAAATATGAACGCTGTAGGATAATCCCTGTCCTCGTACAGCTCCGGCAACAGCTTCGCAGACTCGAATACGTCGTCGTAGCGTATGTGTCTCTCTTCTTTTTCATCCGGGCCACACTTTATCAGTCTGTATACATGATCTGTGTAACCGTGGCGAAGTGCCTCATCGCCGGTCATGACCTCCGGATTTCTCCAGTAGTCGTTCAGGCACAGATGGAAGCTCTCAAATGGTCTTATCTGGTACACGTATTCCGACACGGTGTCGAAGAATGACTCCACGCTCGTCTGCGCCACAAGGTCATCCGCCATGTTGTTGAAGCAAGAGTAGAAGCCGGTCTCTGAGAGGTCTGTCTCCCATTTGTCTCTTCTGATCCTGACTGTCTCTCGTTCCCAGCCCTCACAGCCACAGGTTCCACCTATGTACAGCTCCACGTTGGACTTGAATTCCGGTACGTCATGTCCGTTAAGCTTTGCATCTATATATTTCATACAGTAGTGCCCGCAGTCATCCGCCGGTATGTCCGCAGATGTGATCGGAACAGGACTGTTTCTTCCGTCTTCTATGGAGTCATAGCCCACCACGGCTATGTCCTCGGGAACTCTTATTCCATATCTGTCAAATGCGGTGCACACTCCGATGGCCATACAGTCATTTGCACATACGATGGCATCCGGCAGATGCTCCTTATCCTTCACAAGCTCGTCCACCATGTAGTCGCCGCTGTCGTACCAGTATGTTCCATAATATATCATGTCGTCCGTAACCGGCAGGTTGTGCGCCTTCATGCTGTCTATGTAACCGGCGAGTCGCTGCTTGGAGTGTATGTGCTCTTTGAGTCCGCCCAGGAAATATATATTCTTGTGTCCGTGAACCTCTATAAGGTGATCCACGAGTTTTACTATAGGGGTATAATGATCCATCATGACCGTTGGGAATATGTTATTCTCTTTGTCGACTACCACTACCACACCATTTGCAAATTCTGACTGCAGGCGCTTCTCCAGCTTTTCTACGACTCCCGGAGTCTGTATGGTGTCCTGACACAATACCACAGCATCAAAAAGGTTAAAATTAATAAGGTTGTAGATGTTTGAATCTCCAACCTCCCTGTCTGTTGAATCCTGGTACTTCAAAAACATGGAAAATATGCAGACATCGTAATTCATATCATATGCCTGCTTCAGAAATCCCTGCATGAAGCGATTCTGTGTACTCTCTTCAACCTGTGCTGTTATAACGCATATTCTCTTCCTGTTGCTCATCTGATCATCCCCAACTGCATTTTCAAAACATTCTTTATGCAATTATATCATGTTTGCAGGCTAAAAAAAACCTTATTTATGCAATTTGACAAATGCCATAGTTTCTGTCTACATTTTTAGTCTATTTTTCACCTCAAGCGCCGTGCGAGTGGTTGCAAGGCCTCCACGCGCAGTCTCCTTCAGTGTATTTCCAGAAGTCCTGCCACTATGGCCTTTCTGGTACCATGCCCTTTGCTGGTCGTCAGAAATAACCCATACAGGCATATCTTAACTGCCTTATTTCAATCATAGACCACGAGTGCGGTTATTTGGATTTTATTATCTTAGTTTTTTGACTCGGATATACTGTCTTTTTTCTTTTTCTGCCCGAAAAAGCAGGAAAATTTTTTCGCAAACCCGCTTACTCTGCCTTGAGCACATAGAGTCTGGAATCATAGTCTCCGCAAGGCATATCCTCTCAGACTATCTCTCCCGCCGATGTGTCGCTGGTGATGAGTCCGAGGTTCATCAGCTCATCGCCATAGCATGATGGGCCTGCGATGACATTGACTGCAGAATCCTCTCCTTTGTCTCCTGACACTTTCTCATATATCAGCTTTCCATCCGGTGTCTTGCTCACTGTGAGCGCCTGTCCCCCGAGCACATTGCAGCTATATATCGCATCAGGATCAAGGCCGTGGAGCTTCATTCTGGTGAAGCATTTGTTCGGTGTGTAGAGTGTTCTGAACCACGCAACGATGGCGGTCTTCTTATCGTCTGATACGACCATCCAGCCGCACTCCTCATCGTCAAATGGACTTGCAAGCCTGTAGAATGTTCCGTACTGGATCACCTCACGGTATGCCTTCATGAACTTGACCTGCTCCTTGACCTCCTCTATCTCCTCGGCTGTGAGCTTGTTCAGATCCAGCTCATATCCAAATGTTCCAAAATATGCAGCATTTGCACGGGTCTTAAGCGGAGTCTCACGTCTTGTCTGATGATTTGGCACAACCGAAACGTGGCTTCCCATACTGCTGATCGGGTAACACATGGATGTTCCATACTGGATCTTGACTCTCTCTATGGCATCCGTGTCATCACTTGTCCAGCCCTGTGGCGCATAGTAGAGAATGCCCGGATCAAAACGTCCGCCGCCGCTGGCACATGACTCAAAGAGTACATGTGGAAATGTGCTTGTGAGTCTCTCATACAAATCGTACACACCAAGTATGTATCTGTGAAACACCTCGCCCTGTCTGTCAGCCGGAAGAGCCGCACTATAGCACTCGGTGATACTTCTGTTCATATCCCACTTCACATATGACACCTTTGCCGTGCTGAGTATCTTTGCCATCATCTCATATATTCTGTCAACGACCTCTTTCCTGGAAAAATCCAGAACGTACTGGAATCTTCCGTGTGAGTCATGTCTTCCCGGAACTGAAAGTATCCAGTCTGGGTGCTCTCTGTAGAGGTCTGAATCTTTATTTGTCATCTCCGGCTCGAACCACAGTCCGAACTTCAATCCTACCTTCTCTATATCCTCTGCAATTCCTGTGATTCCCTCCGGGAGTCTGTCTGGATTTGCAACCCAATCTCCAAGGCCTGCATGGTCTGTGGTTCTGGCTCCAAACCAGCCGTCGTCAAGAACGAACAGCTCAACTCCGCACTCCTTTGCCTTCTGTGCGATGGCTATGAGCTTCTCTCTGGTGAAATCAAAATATGTAGCCTCCCAGTTGTTGATGAGGATCGGCCTTGGCTTGTCTCTCCACTCGCCTCTTGCAAGTCTCTTCTGATACAGCTTGTGGAAAGTCTGGCTCATCTTGTTGAGTCCCTGATCTGAGTATACGATGACTGCCTCAGGAGTCTGGAAATGCTCACCTGCATCGAGCTTCCAGTCAAATGTATCCGGATTTATTCCGGCAAGAATGCGGGCTGTATTTCTCGTGTCAACCTCTGCCTGTATCTTAAAATTGCCGCTATATACAAGGCTTATTCCAATCGCCTCTCCCTGGTTCTCGTCCGTTGTCTCTCTCTTCAATACGATGAACGGATTGTGCTCATGGGATGAATGACCACGATTACTGCCTATCGACTGTACGCCCTGCTCGAGATCCCTTGTTATTATGTTGCGCTCCCTTGCCCATGCGCCTGAGAGCTGCATCCACTGATAATCAGGATCAGGGAGATCCAGACACATACTGTAAGCAGTGGTGAGATGTACCGCCTCTGTGCCTTCATTTACATACTCCACACTCTTTGCTATGACTGGTCTGTCGCTCCATATCGTATAGAGCATTCTCGCCTTTATGCCTGTGAGTGAATCCTTCAATGTGACGATCAATGTCTCTGCCTCGTCATCATTCTCTGTGTATGTTGCCGGCAATGCCTCAAGCTTTGGCTTGCCCTCATTTACCTCATGTGATACATATACAAAATCTGATATCCTGCTGCCATTTGACTGAAGTACCTCAACCATCGGTGCTCTGTAGTCTGTGGTTCCGTACACAGGAAGCTCCTGCTTCACTGACTCAAGTGAGAACAGTCTGTCATCGTCATATACATACTGGAACATAGGTCTCTGGACAAGCTCCAACAGATGTGAGAAATCCTCTCTGTCCCTTATCGCCTTACCATAGTACAGATTTCCCAGATGTCCATTGGGGAGCACTGTCATGATGTAGCTTATCTTGCCATTTGTAAGGTGAAATGTCTTTGTTTCTTCGTGAAAAATAATACCCATAAGTGTGACTCCTTTTCTCCATTTATTTGTCTGAGCAGACAACCTCCGTTACGCCTGTGCACTGCGCACCCTCTGCTCTAAAATCTCATGTCTGACTGCTTTTAATACAGTTATTTTAATATCTGGGAATTAGATTTTATATGGAAAAAAGTTGACCAAATATGGTACCGATAATGGTTAAGTTGGGTGATTATTCTGAACTGTGAATACGCTCTGAACATTAAGACATATCTTGCATTTAATGATCCATTCACTTTGTCTATAGATTTGAGCAAAGTATCCCAAAAGTATACAGACAATGAAAAAAGCCTGAATACTGATACCAGACCAACTGTAATTTTCAATCAGTCTCCACCAATATTCAGGCTTTTTCTGCCAGCTCCGGCCTACACCGCGTACACCACAGTCTCATAAGGTCTGAGCGTACCATCGTAATCCGCATAATTACCCATAAGCACATCCGCAGTCTCAGGAATTGCATAGCCCACATCCTCACCGGTCATGTTGACAACAACATATACCGATCTGTCTGTGCTTTCTGCATTTGCTCCAGTTCCACATGCACACTCAATCTGAACCGGCTTGCGCCTGTACACTATGATTCCTGCATTATCCGTCTCCACATCCTCCAGGTCTCCGTAGATGAGAGTCTGTGTGTACTCCGAGTGATTTCTGAGCTGTATCATCGCCTTATAAAAGTTAAGCACAGAATCCTTATCAGCGCTCTCAAGCTCCACTGTCTGGAGGTCACACTGATTGTTGCATGCCAGCCATGGCTCATGCACTGAGAATCCGAAGTTCTTATCGCTGTTCCACTGCATCGGAAGTCTTGACTGGTCGCGGCTCCTGATATTTACAGATTCCATCGCCTCTGCCTCGCTGTATCCGGCTTCAATGCATCTCGCAAACTGTCCCTTGGAGTTGATATCGTCCAGCTCATCTATGTTATCAAAATGAGTGTTTATCATACCAAGTTCCTGTCCCTGATATACAAACGGCGTACCCTTCAGGAAGAAGAACAGCGCGCCCAGCGCCTTTGCCATCTGTGTTCTGTATTCAGGAATATCACCGGCTGGGAAGTACTTGCCTATACTTCTAGGCTGATCGTGGTTTTCCAGGTAATTTGCTGCCCATCCGATCTTTTTCACAAGTCTCTGATTGGTGAACAGCTTGTCCTTGAATTCCTCTATCGTCCAGTCTCTCTGGTGCAGCCAGAGATCGCCCGGATTGATATCTATATCTGTGTAGCTAAAGTCAAATATCATGGAGAAATGTCCATCTCTCCCAATATATCTGTCCAAATCCTCATTTGGAACTCCAGGAGTCTCTGCGACAGTCACAAAGTCTCCTCTGCCATATGTGTTGAGTTTTAACTCGTGAAGGAACTCATCTATTCCCGGCCTGTTGAGGCAGCATTTGCCAACATCGCATCTGCCGTCCTCGCCGTCTGACGGCATAGGCGGGAATGAGAGGTCTTTCTTGATAAATGTTATGGCATCCATTCGGAATCCTGAAACTCCCTTGTCAAGCCACCAATTCATCATGTCGTAGAGCTCTTGTCTCATCTCCTCACATTCCCAGTTGAGATCCGGCTGCTCCTTCGCAAATGAATGGAAATACCAGCTGCCATCCTCAATCTGTGTCCATGTGCTTCCACCGAAGTTGGATCTGAGATCTGCAAGTCCATCTATGTTATCCTTAAATATATAGTAATTTCTGTATTTGCTGTGTCTGTCCCGGCACGCCTCCTGGAACCATCTGTGTTGGTCTGATGTGTGATTGATGACCATGTCCATGATGATCTTGATGCCATTTTCATTTGCGCATCTTATAAGTTCATCCGCATCCTCTATGGTTCCAAACTCAGGATTCACATCGTAGTAATCCGATATGTCATATCCGTTGTCCTTCATAGGCGACTTGAAGAATGGACATATCCACACAGCGGTCACGCCAAGATTTTTGAGGTACGGCAATTTCTCAGTTATTCCCTTCAGATCTCCTATTCCATCTCCGTTGCTGTCATAGAAGCTTCTAGGGTATATCTGGTAAAATACCGCCTCTTTCCACCATTTTCTGTCCATATTTTATGTTTATCCTTTCACAGCTCCGGCTGAAATTCCCTCGATGATATTCTTCTGAAGTATGATGAATATGATCACGATAGGGATGATGCAGAGAAGTACCGCAGGGAAGATTAGCTCCCATGGATTTCCATACTGTCCTGACAGACTCTTTGCATAATATAAGCTCAGCGTGAGCGTCTTTTTGTCGTTATTTCCTATTACGAGGAATGGAAGAAGGTAATCGTTCCATATCCACACTGCATTTGTGATGACAACTGTCATGGTCGTAGGCTTTAAGAGGGGCATGACCACATATCTGTATATCTGGAATATATTTGCTCCATCGAGCATGGCTGCCTCCTCAAGTGACAGCGGGATACTCTTGATGAATCCTCTGTACAGCAGAACCGACATACTGATTCCAAAGCCTCCGTACATGAGGATCAGACCCGGTGTGTTTTTGAGTCCCAGCTTGTCCATCAGCGATACCAACGGGTACATAACTGACTGGAAAGGTATGAGCATGGCTGCTGTGTATGCGATGAAGAGTATATTTGCCACCTTGGAATCTGTCCTGGCAATTGCCCATGCGGCAAATGAAGATATGACCACGATAAGTGCCACTGCCGCAACTGTTATGAGTACTGTCTGAAGCAGGCTGCTGCCGAGATTTATCTGCTCAGCTGCATTCTTCAGATAGTCCAGATTCCATGATTTCGGGAGAGCTATTGGAGATGCTACTATCTCCTGCTGTCCCTTGAATGAGTTGACGATCAGGAACCATATCGGGAATATGGTCACGATTGCCAATACAGCGAGTATAACCACTATGAGTGCTCTTTTGATCTTGCCTTTTACTCCCATTATGATTCAATCTCCTTTCTCTTAGTGATCATTACCTGAGCTATAGATATAACTGCAATGATAACGAAGAATATAACTGCCTGTGCCTGCGCCTCTCCGTATGCCGGAGGAGAGCTCTCTCTTACTGTTTTCAGTATCATGTAGGATATCATGGTCGTTCCGAAATTGCCCTCTGTCAGTGAAACATTGAGGTCAAGCATCTTGAAGCTGTTTGCCAGTGACATGAAGAGCACTATCGTAAATGAAGGCATGAGAAGCGGAAGTGTGATCTTCCTGAAGCTTGTCCAGCCCGTAGCCCCATCTATTCTGGCAGCCTCATAAATATCCTCTGAAATATTGTTGAGTCCGTTGAGGTAGATTATCAGGTAATAACCTGCAACCTGCCATACACCAACGATCGCATATGCCAGAAGTGCTTTCCACTGATTCTGAAGCATGTTGTTGAGCACCTCTACGTGTACCACACCGTCTGTTCCGAACAGCGTCTGTGAAAATACATTTTCAAATATGAAACGCCATACATAACCCATGGCGAGCATTCCAAGTACATATGGAAGGAACAGTACCGTTCTGAAAAGTCCCTTGCCCTTGGTAAGCTTCTTGATCATGAGTGCCAGAAGAAGACTGACAACATTCTGTGCTATTACTGCGAGTACAGCATATATGGCCGTGTATCCAAGTGACTGAAGGAAATCCTTCGACTTGAATATGCTTGTATAATTCTTAAGTCCCACCAGTGCATTCCACCAGTGCTCCCCACCTACGAAGTAGGAACCTCTCCACTCGGTGAAGGAGTAGATCACACCCTCTATAAAAGGAACTATGATAACCAGCAGAAACAACACTATAGAAGGCAGAACCATAAACCAGAATTTTCTCTTGTAAAATCTTTTCATAGTTTTTCCTTTCCTACATTGAACACCAGCCATACAAAATTTGCCTTCGGCAAATGGCTGGCGCTACATGTCAGGTTTTCATAGAAAACCTGACACATCCCATTGAACACCGATTACTCTTTGATGCTGTCCTTCCACTTTGTCAGTGCATCTTCCACACCTGTTCTTATAGTGTTCTCATCCCACTGATCAGGATTTGTAAACAACTGCTCCTGAATAGTTGCACCGATGGTGTTGAGTCCCCATGACTCAGGGAAAGCATCGAAGTCATTGCCCATCACAAGGTCATTGCTCATATAGTATACAAGTGAATTGCTGAGCGGATTCTCAAGCTTCTCGCTCTCGTCTGCGTTGAATGGGACAAATGCGAATTTGTTTGTGATGTAATCTTTTCCTGTATCTGATGTGTAGAGCCATACAAGGAAGTCCTCAGCGGCTTTCTGCTCCTCTTCTGAATCCTTCTTGTTGATAACGTAATACTGTGAAACGAACTCAGGGATTGAGCTGTTCATCTTGTCAACTGTAACGCCCTCAGCTGAGATGTCACTCTGCTCAAGGTTGACCTTCATTGGGAGCATTGTGAGTCTTGATGCCTTGTCTGCATCCACACCTGCGATGGTTCCGTATACCCAGTTACCCTGCTTGATGAACATTGCCTTACCCTCGGCAAATGTCTGAACTGCCTGATCATATCCTGTCACTGTTGAGTTGATGTACTCTGATCCACGCTCTACCTTGCCGCTTGGTCCTGCTGTGTAGCTTGAAAGCATGTCAAGCTCCTGAACCATCTTTACAAGTGGCTCCTCAAGCTTATCAACATCTTCCTTTGTAGCTGCTGCCGTTGCATTGTAGTTAGGGAATACTGCATTCAGTGCGTAGTTTGTATAGTGGTTTGCATATGTCCACTTCTCAGCGCCTGCGATTGCAAATACTCCGTTCATGTTCTCTGTTGTGGCTGTCTTGTCCTTTGCTGTGGTGTATGCATTGCCTGAAAGTGTAACCTTCTCGCCACCCTTGCCGTTTATGTAATCACCGATTGCCTTGATCATGCCTGTGAACTCTTCATAATTGGCACTTCTGTAATCAGCGACAAATGCGTCTGCGTTGTCAAGTCCAAATACATCACATATCATCTGTGTATCTGCGATAAGTCCGTAACCCTCTACGTTGTAAGGGATTCCGCAGCTTGCTCCGCTCTCATCTGCGAGCTGCATGCTCTCTGGGATTGAATCGTAGATTGACTTTAATTCTTCATTATTTACTGATGTTGATGGAAGTACAAATCCGCCCTCATTCCACTCTGTGAACTGTGCCTGGTTTATCGCGTACAGTGTAGGATAGTTCTTGGAATTCATCTCAGATCTGAGTGTCTCCATGGTCTCCTGTGTACCACATGTGTAAACCTTAACCTTAACTCCTGTCTCTGTCTCATAATCCTTGCACAGATCCTGGATACTGTCTGCGATCTCGGACTTTGTGTTGTAAATATACAGATCGTAATCCTTCTTTGCTGAACCACATCCTGTCATAGATGCAAGTCCCAGCATCATAGCTGCTGAAAGTGCACATGCTACTAATTTCTTTGCTCTCATAACCTTTTCTCCTTTTCTTGCTTTGAATTTTCCCTCTTGTTAATTCTCGCTATCATTCATATTGTTCCGATAAAACATATTTCATAAGCGCTTAAATGAAACATGTTTCATTTGCATTAAGATTATCATATGAAACATGTTTCGTCAATAGGGGATTTATAGATTTTTGTATTTTGTGCTCTTAGTAAGTTTTTTATGTTTTGTACCCGCATAAAAAAGAAGTTCATGATTTTTGAGTGGCACCTCATTTTCTCTTCATGAACTTCTTTTCGTAATCATACTATAAAGTTGTATCGCCTTTTTCTACGCTCACCGGAAGTAGTATAAGATTTCCGTCTATATGTGTGTTTCTCTCTTTTGCGCTGTCGATCTGATCTGCGGTTGCTCTTTCAACCTGTCCTTCGGCATCATCTTCCTCCTCCGGTCCGTCGATCATCTCCATAAGCTGGCGTACTGCCTCCTGGGCGATCTCCTTGTACGGCTGATGTATCGATGTGAGCCTTGTCGTGCTGGCGTTGGTTATGTACGTTCCGTCGTATGCCACGATCGCCAGGTCATCAGGAATCTTTTTGCCTATGGCAAGTGCCGCCTTAAGGAATGCTATCGCCGGCATGTCTGCGGCAAATATTCCGTCCACGTCAGGATACTCCTCCAGTATGCATTTTGCCATCTCAAAATATCCATGAAAATCAAAGTCGTTCCACTGTATTGGAACTCGTCTGGATTTTATCCCATTCTCGGCAAGGACTCTATCTAGTTCCTCATGGCACTCAAATGACATGATATTCTTATCTACCTTGATTCCTGATATGTGGATGACATATTTGCATCCACTGTTTATAAATTCCTGGGCAGCAAGCTGTCCGCCCATCTTGTGATCCGACACTACGACAGGAAATTTGCTGCCAACCTTATAATCCAGCATGACCATCGGCTTATCTATCTTCTGGTATTCCTTCGCCGTACATGCCGACGTTCCGCATATGATCCCATCCACGATGTTGGACTTTAACAGCTTGAAACACTCCTTCTCCCTCTGCTTGTCATCGGATGTTGAAAACAGCATAAACTTGTATTTCTTCTCATAAAGTATCTTTTCTATCTCCGATGCCAGTGATGAGAACCATGGGTGCTGGATATTTGGAACCAACATCGCAATGGAGTTTGATCTGCCCTTGAACATGCCTCGCGCAAGCTCATTTGGAACATAATCCAGTTTCTTCATCGCATCTTCTATCTTCTTCTGAGTCTCAGGTTCAACATTTGCCGTGCCGTTGATAAGTCTCGACACCGTGCAGATGGCGACCCCCGCCTCCTTCGCAACGTCTCTTATACTTGCCATATATAAATATACTCTCCTTATGAATTTCAGACTGTAGTCCATGAAACTTGTTTCATAAGAAGAGTATACCATAATACTTTCCGTAATGTAAATTGTGTAATATGACGATAATCAGCTCAAAAGCTCCTCTATCATAGCTCCGTCAAATGTCACGCTCTGAACGTGATTTACCTCGATCTGGTAAAGCGCATGTGCAACTATGTGCTCTGCAGCCTGCTCTATATCTCTGATTCCGGTCACGCCGTCGCACTTCTTGATGACAGCATCCACGCCGTCTGGAAGGATGATGCACTCGCTCCCTTCAAGTCCGATGCGCTTGAGCACCTTCGGCAGAACAAATTTGTTGAATATCTCCTTCTTCTCATCCGGGGTGTAATCCGGTATGTCTATAACAGCAAATCTCGACATGATCGGCTTGCTGATGTTCTCCTTGTCATTTGCCGTTGCTATAGGATACACGCCATTTGTCGGGATCATGCACTCCATGTAGTTGTCGGTGAATCCCAGGTTATCCAGGAGTGTCAGCAGTACATCGGCAGGATTGCCGTTGCCCTTGCCGGAATTTGCCTTGTCCAGCTCGTTGATGATGAATACGAGGTTAGATTCTCCAGCCTGTGAAAATGCCTCCATGATGATTCCCGGCTTGGCATTGGAATATACTCTTGAACTTCCTGTAAGCTGCTCCGGATCGTTGATGGAACTCATGTCAAGGGTCGTCCATGGAAGTCTGAGTATTCTCGCAACCGCATAGGCTATCTGTGACTTTCCTGTTCCGGCAGGTCCGCAGAGCAGAAGTCCGTATGCAGGAAGTGTATGTGTACGGTTGATCTGGATGATCGTCTCGATGATCCTCTGCTTTACCTTCTCCATTCCGTAGAGTTCCTCGTCCAGTATCCTTCTGGCCTCTTCCGGATCTATCGCCTCAAAGTAATTGCTCTTCCATCTGATGTTCATCGCCATGGAAAGTGCTCTCTGGGCGTGGCGTCTCTCCTCCGGTGATACCTCGCTGGATCTCGCAACCGCAAGATTTCTTCTGGCCCACAGCCTTATATTGTCAGGAAGTGTTCTTCCGGCGCAGTGCATGAAGTCAATGATGCTCTGCATGCTCGTGAGCTTCATGTCATCGCCCAGTGCCGCTTCCTCTTCTTCCTCCTCGGATTTCTCCTCTTCTGAAGGGGCGTCGCTGGCAAGAAGTCTCTCTATCATAAACTGCAGGAATCCATCATTTGCCGAGAGCTTTGATCCGCCGCCAAACTCAGTCTCCCTTATCTTGTACACTGCGTAGCCCTCCGGTCTGTTCTCTCCCGACAGACGGACGTTGATGTGATTCTCGCCGAGCCATTTGAGAAGACTTACAAATCTCGCATCTATCTTCATTATGTCTGCGGACTGAACTCCGTCCACCTCGTCAAATTCAAATGCTGTTCTCTTGATCGGATTGGTGAACTTTCCGCTGGAGTGGTGAGCCCACTTCCTGGTCGTGTTCTCAAGGATCATGATCGGCTTCTCCGCTGTTGCTGTAGACTCCGAAGACTGGAACGTCTCATATGTAACTATGTTCTTATTCTTGTTGTCACTTCCACTGAAATCAAATACTGGCATGTTTCCCTCCCTGTTTAATGGTGTTTTATTTTTCTTCAAACACCCGCATCCATCTTTCCCGTTTAAGCCTTGTGGTGAACAGGATTCCCCTGAAACAGAGCTCCACGCACATGGCGATCCACACACCGTAGAGACCGACTCTAGGTGCAAGTATGGCTGCAAGCGGTATCCGCACACACCACATACTTGCAAAGTTCATGCAGCTTGGGACCAGAGTGTCCCCGGCTCCCCTGAGTGCTCCCGATGCAACTATGGATGCGGCATAAAATGGTTCGGCAAATGCCTCTATCCTCAACACTGCCGCCCCAAGATTTCTTATCTCTTCGTTCGGTGTCAGCACACCTATCATGGACGGAGCTGCTATGTACATAAGGACTCCGCCAATGGTCATAACCGACACACCTAATCCCATTGTAATCCATGCCATTCTTCTGGACAACTGTTTTTGTCCTGCTCCCACGCATTGTCCCACAAGTGTGGTTGATGCCGCCTGTACTCCATAGCCCGGCATGTAGCAGAAACTCTCCGCAGTAACCGCAAATGAGTTGGCCGCGATGGCTATAGTTCCGAGTGGTGACACGATCTTTGTTGACATGACATACGCCGAGCACATGACCATCTGCTCAAGCCCCACCGGCGCTCCAATCTTCACCGCCTTGGCAAGGGTATCCCTGTGAAATCTTAAACGTTCTCCCTTTCTTAAATGGAGTGTCCTGTTCTTCCAAAGAAGTGCAGTGACCATGATGGCACAGGTAACTGCTTCAGCAGTGATGGTTCCAAGTGCCGCCCCAGCAACGCCAAGTCCAAGTCCCGGCATGGTAAATGTCAGTCCATTCATCGAGGTTTCAGACTGCACAAGTGTTGACAAATGGGAACCAAAGGCTTCTGCCTGAACCGTTCCAGCCATCTGAGAACCAGCCAGCCTTACGCTGGATAAAAACGGAATACTTAAATTTACAATTCTTGTCGGAAATATAAAGAACAAATTAAAAATCACATCCATCACACAGCACATGACATTCAGTATACCTGGTAGTCTCATATTTCCGGAGCTCTGGTGCATACCGCCTGCTATGCTGTTCATCTGCAGAGCGGGAAGTCCCAGCATGTACACAAGGAAATACTGGCTTGCCATCTTCTGTATCGCAGCTTCACCGCCGAGCCAGCTCGGAAGCGGTGTGCTTATCACTGCTGCAACGAGTGCGAGCAGGGCACTTATGCACAGGGCTATTATAAGTCCCTGCTTCATGATATTTCTGGCAGATTTCTCCTCACCGGCGCCCACAGCCTGAGCTATCTGCACAGTAAATCCTGTAGTCACCGCAATGCACAGGCCGCCAAACAGCCATGTCGTGGACGAAACAAGTCCGATGGCTCCCGATGCATTTGCACCAAGACGCCCCACCATGGATGCATCGATGTACTGCATGACAATGGAAGAAATCTGGGCAAGGATCGCCGGGATACTGAGCCTGACCGTCAGCCCGATCTGCTGGGATGCGGTCATGGACTTTCCAGATATCATGTCCTTCAGCAAGTTTTCACTGCTACTCATCTATATCTCCTTTTTTAGCCGCATTGTCTATGTTTACCGTCTCTGCGTTCATTTTTCTGAATGCCGTGGTTCCCTCGGCAAGTCTCTTCATGCCCTCTTCCACGATCGACCTTGGACATGCGATGTTAAGTCTGATAAATGCCTTTCCGTTCTTACCATATGAAAGTCCCGGCGACATATAGAGTCCGGTGTTCTTCCTGATAAATGCTGAAAGCTGTTTTGCGTTGTCAGTTATCTTACTGCAGTCAAGCCAGAGAAGGTATGTTGCCTCCGAGTACACCACCTTCATGTCAGGGATATTCTCAGATACAAATTTTCTCACATACTGCTTGTTCTCATACAGATACTGCCTGAGACTGTCCAGCCACTCGCCGCCATTTGTAAATGCTGCTATCGCCGCATCAACCGCAAATGCATTTGGCTCGGCTACCTCGTCTGTGTTCAGACCTCTCCACATCTTGTGTCTCAGGAATTTATCCGGAACCACAATGGCCGCAGTCTGGATTCCGGCTATGTTGAAGGTCTTTGTCGGCGCAATACAGGTCACGCTTATATCCCTGCATGTGTCAGATGCCGTGGCAAATGGCACATACTCCTTTCCAGGATCGGTGAGATCGCAGTGTATCTCATCCGAGATGACCGTCACACCATACTTTGCGCATAGCTCTCCCACATGGGCAAGTGTCTCCTTATCCCAGATCTTCCCCGCAGGATTCTGTGGATTGCAGAGTATCATGAGGCTGGTCTGTGGATCTGCAAGCTTTGCCTCAAGATCCTCAAAGTCCATGGCATATCCATCGCCGTCGTATTTCAGAGGGCTTTCCAATATATTTCGCCCATTGTTGTATATAGAATTGAAGAAAATATTGTAGACAGGGGTCTGCACTACAACATTCTCTGCGGGTGTGGTGAGCTTTCTCACCGCCGTTGATATGGCTGGGATGACTCCGGAGCAGAACACCAGCCAGTCCCTGTCTATCGCAAATCCGTGTCTGCTGCCCCACCAGTTCACATAGGCATCTGCCCACTCATCCGGGATGATGGAATATCCGAATATTCCGTGCTCCACCCGGGCTGCCAGTGCCTCCCTGATGCATGGAGCCGTCTGAAAGTCCATGTCTGCCACCCACATTGGCAGTTCGTTTTCCGGCACGTCCCACTTCAGGGAGCCTGTGCCGCGTCTGTCTATAACCTTGTCAAAATCAAACTTCATGTTTGTCCCTCCACTTCATGGAGAGATTCCGCGGCTGCTGTGGCAAACGGCTGGCACATATAGAGTGCTCCATCACGTTCGTCTTCCCTCGCCTTGCTTTGCTTCTATCTGCACTGCGCTCTGCAAGCGATAAGGGCATTGCTTGCGCCGCTCCGGCAAGAAGCAGCAAGGCTCAGTCGACTTCACTACCGATTGAGCACTCTATATGTGCCAACTCGTTTCACCACAGCAGCCGCGGAATCTCATTTACGTTATGATATATCACCAAATCTTAAACTCGTTTAGTCCTGTACTATTATTTTTGTCTTTGACGGATCTACTTTGTCTTTTTCTATTATCAGGTTGTCGATGTGCTGGGCTTTGATGGTTCCTGACGTTGGATTCATGACACTGTCTATCTTGCTACAGATGTCGGCATCCACTGTTGAATATTCAAATGCAAGTGTTGTGTTGATGAGCTTGCAGTTCTTCATCACAAGGTTGTCGATGTAGCACATGCCCTGAAGGCTCTCGATGGTGCAGTTCACCAGGGTGAGGTTCTTTGCGTTCCAGCCAAGATACTCACCTGATATGAATGAATCATATACGGTCACATTCTCTGTGTTCCAGAATGCATCCTTTGAAAGCAGATTGGAGTTTCTTATCTCTACATTCCTGCATCCGTCAAATGAATAGTTGCCGTCAAGCTTCAGGTCGTCTATCTTCATATTACTGCTGTTCATGGCAAAATAGTCGCCTTTTGCTGTCACGTGGTCCATTGTCACGTCATCGCAGCTCCAAAGGGTCTCCTCAGCATGGGTGAATGTCACATCCGTAAGCTCCAGGCCTTTACATCTGCGGAAGTTCTTTGGTGCCTGGATGAGTGCCCGCCTCACCGCGATATTATCAGTGTACCAGACTCCGGCTCTCGCCATCTCAAACCAGTGGCAATCCTCCGCAACAATGTTCTTGCTGTACCACAGCGGATACTTCCATTTGAACATGCTGCCGTACAGATTTATGCCGCGGCTCTCCTTAAGCGGAGACTCGCCATCGTCAAATATCGTATCATATATATCGAGATTTTTTCCCATGAAAAGAGCTCTCTCACCTGTCAGAAACTCCTGTCTTATAATCTTCTTTTCTTCTTTATTATCCATCTCGTTCATCTTCCTTTTGTATATTCTCTATTATATTATTGGCCTATTATCACCATGTTATCACTTCTGGCAAATGCGAATATGACTGAGCTTATGACAATCATGAGCGGCAGTACAAACAGTAATATATTTATTACCTGTAATTTGCTATATTAACAAACTTATCCTCTTAAATTAAGGGATTCTCAACCAGTCTTCTTTATATTATAATTTACACATATAAGTCCGGCATGTAAATAAGGATCTCATGTCTGACATTTTGGGGAAACAACATTTAAGGGGGTACATTATGATTTTAACATCAGGGGATTTTATCAGTATTTTTTTCAGACTTTTACCTTATACGACTTACATTATTCCAATAGCATCATTCATCATAGCTGTGGTCATCGGTCTTTCCATACGGGGTAAGGCATGCCGTATCGAACGGGACTATACCAGAACGTCCGCCGATATCACATCTGTCAGAAGAGTCAGTAAAAGAACCCATATCAAATATGAATACCGCGACCAGTCCGGAGTATTGCACAATGGTTTTCTTTCCGTCCGCGGTATAACAAATTACAACTCCATGTCGTCCATCGCAATATATTACAACCCGAATAATCCATCCGTATCTTATACGGAAAGAACTATGAACAGTGACAAAAATGCACCATTCATCTATGGTAGTGCGGTTCTGCTTGGAACTCTGGTATTTTTATGGAGAAGGCGCTGATTTCTCAGCGTCCTTTTTTATTACCTCCTGATGAGATCCTTTGCCACCTCACCGGCTATTATAAGCCCTGCGACTGATGGCACAAATGCCACGCTGCCCGGGATGTCTCTGCGCTCTGTACATTTGTGTTCTGCACCCGGAGGACAAATGCAGTTGTTTCTGCAGCTTATCGCCATATCTTCGATCGGCCTTGTCGGAATCTCTTCCGAGTATACGACCTTGAGTTTCTTGACGCCCCTCTTCTTCAGCTCTCTTCTCATGACCTTCGCAAGCGGACACACCTTTGTCTTGTATATATCTGCAACCTTGAACTGGCTTCCGTCAAGCTTGTTTCCCGCACCCATGCTGCTGATGATCGGGATATTCTTCTCCTTGCACTTCATGACAAGAGCGATCTTGGCTGTCACGGTGTCCACCGCATCGACTACGTAGTCGTAGCTGTCCCAAGGGAAGTCATCCGCATTTTCCGGAAGGAAGAAACATTTGTGTACCTCAACCTCCACATTTGGATTGATGTCAAGCATCCTGTCCCTCATAACATCGGTCTTATACTTTCCAACTGTGCTCCTTGTCGCTATGATCTGTCTGTTGAGATTTGTCAGACACACCTTGTCGTCATCTATCAGGTCAAATGCTCCGACACCGCTTCTGACCAGCGCCTCGCATACATAACCGCCAACTCCGCCTATTCCAAATACCGCTACCTTAGAGCCTGCCAGCTTGTCCATGGCTTCCTTGCCAAATAGCAGCTCTGTTCTCGAAAACTGTGTTAACATCTCTTATTCTCCTAATATGATATATATCCCACTACAACTATATACAAAATAAGTTTTTTTTCAACTGAAATCTTATTGACATCTGGCCCCTCCGTCCCGATTTATATCGAATACATGTATCCGATCCGGTCACTGTACTCCTGGGTAAGATCGGCGATGGTTTTGTTGTCAAGGACATTGTTGATGGCAGATTCAAGGTCATCCCACACCTCTCCAATGACATCGTTCATGACCATGTTGGTGTCGCCATCCTCATCAACCCTGTTATCGATCGGTGATATCCTGCCCTCTATCGCCCTTAGTACCATCCCAACCGTGATCTCCTCCGCCGGCATATTCAGACGGTAACCGCCCCTCGGTCCTCTCACGCTCCTTAAATATCCTGCCTTTAGCAGAGAAGATGTAACCTGCTCAAGATATTTGTCAGACAATCCACATCTTCTGGCTACGGCTTTGACAGTAACCGTGCTGCCACTGTTTATCGATATATCTACCATGAGTCTCAAAGCATATTGTCCCTTTGATGATATTAACATTTTTCTGCCTCCTGTTCATTGTTATATTTTGCCTATAGAATTACTATGAATTAGTTTTATTTTTTTTGGCAGGGAGAAAAAGCAGTTATAATGTTCTTACCTTATCTCCGTGCCAATTATTTTCCGTTTAATTCACTTGATTTTTATGATTATGTTTCTATGCTGCCTACCATATGTTGCTGATCAGATACTCAAGTTATGCCTTCTTTTTTAACCCGTTCAGGTATTCCTCAACATAATGGATAACTGCTGCACCATCTCCAACTGCTGTCGCCACCTGGCGCACTGCCTTGGTCCTCACATCTCCCGCGGCAAATATTCCCGGTGTGCTGGACTGTCCGGTCTCGCCCGCTGCAACATAACCAGCGTCATCAAGCTCCACAACGTCACCGAGGAAGTCTGTGATAGGGCTTGTTCCTATGGCAATGAATACACCGGCTACCGGAAGCGTAAAATCGCGATTGGCCTGTCCGTCCACTGTTTTCGGTGTCTTAACAGCGACCTTGAGTTCCAGCTTGCCCGGCGTTCCGCCTATCTCTGTCACCTGCGCAAATGGGTGGAATTCTATATTCTCAGTCTCAAGCACCTGCGCTCCGAGTATTTTCTCGCCTCTGAACTCATCTCTTCTGTGGATCAGATGTACCTTGCTGCACATCTTTGACAGATACAGGGCATCCTCAAGAGCTATATTGCCTCCGCCCACAACTGCGACTTCTTTGTTCCTAAAGAACGCTCCATCACATGTGGCACAGTAAGAAACTCCTGCCCCTGTGAATTCCTCCTCACCGGTAACGCCAAGCTTTCTGTGCTTTGCACCCGTGGCTATCAGAACCGCCTTTGTCTCTATGCTGCTGCCATCCTCCAGGCTGACCTTCTTGTGATCGCCGTGATCCTCGATGGCTGTCACCTCTCTGTCATCAAACTCCACGCCAAATGTATCCGCGTGTTCTCTGAACTTCATACCCATGTCAAAGCCGCTTATGCCCGGCAGTCCGAGGTAGTTGTCAACCTGCTCTGTATTCACGATCTGCCCGCCGGAGAATGCCTCCTTCTCCAGTACCACCACGTCCATCATCGCCCTCTTGGCGTAGACCGCGGCGGACAGACCCGCAGGGCCGCTGCCCACAATAACCAAATCTCTCATATTTCCTCCTTGTTTTTCAAAGGGCCGTCTTTATGTGTTCGTGATGCTCCCGGCTACGCACGACTCTGTCACCTTGTCTTAGCTCCTGACTACATTCGCTCCCGCCCCCTATAAGGGCAGGGGGGCTCCCGCTCAGCAAGGAGCGACAAGCTTCCGTCGTCTATGTGCTACCCGCCTGGGAGCATCACGAACACATAAAGACTTACACTTTGAAAACCGTTACTTTTATTGTGTTTTTCAAAACTACTTTTTAATACTTGTCTTATTATTCTTGCAATATAAAAATTTAAAGATACTTCTAATGAGACGTCGTCTGGCTTATTTAAGTTCCTTTAATTCTCTTTATATGCCTTTATTAATTCACAGGTTTTGGATACGTCTTCCTTGCTGTGTGCGTAAGATACGAACATTGCCTCGAACTGTGATGGTGCAAGGTAGATTCCGTTGTCCAGCATGTATGAGAAATATTTTGCATACCTTGCGGTGTCGCTGGATATTGACGTGTCCATATCCACTACTTCCTGATCTGTGAAGAATACGCTCATCAGTGAGCCTATCTGGTTGACATGGACTGTGTCGCCAAATGTGCTTCTGACTGTGTCGGCTATCTGCCTTGTGCTCTTTTCTATCGCCGGATATATTTTGTCCTTTTCCTTCTGGAGTATGCGGAGCGTTGTGAGTCCGGCTGTCATGGCTATCGGATTGCCCGACAGAGTTCCCGCCTGGTATACTCCGCCAAGTGGTGCCACCATGCTCATGACATCGCGGCGTCCGCCGTATGCTCCCACCGGCATTCCGCCTCCGACTATCTTGCCAAGTGTTGTGAGATCAGGCTTTACCCCAAAGTATTCCTGGGCACCGCCAAGGCTGAGTCTGAAGCCTGTGATGACCTCATCAAATATAAGAAGTGCGCCGTACTCATTTGTTATGTCTCTGAGAAACTGAAGGAATCCATCATGCGGTGGGACAACTCCCATATTTGCGGCAACCGGCTCGACCACGATTGCGGCAATGTCTTTTCCCTCCGCCTCAAATAACTTCTTTACGCTGTCCTCGTTGTTATACTCAGCTATGAGTGTATGCTGTGTATACGACTTTGGAACTCCCAGACTGTCCGGAACTGACTGTGTAAGTGCTGCTGAGCCTGCCTTGACCAGAAGTCCATCACTGTGTCCGTGATAGCAGCCGCGGAACTTTACAATCTTGTCTCTGCCTGTAAATCCCCTCGCCACTCTGAGCGCACTCATCACTGCCTCTGTTCCCGAGTTGACCATTCGGGTCAGCTCCATTGACGGCATGAGCTCATTTATCAGCTCTGCGATCTCGAGCTCTTTCCTTGTCGGTGCGCCGAATGTAAGTCCGTCATCACAAGCAGCCTTTACCGCATCTATGACTCTGTCATCGGCATGCCCCAGAATTCCCGGGCCCCAGGAGCAGACATAATCCACATAGGAGTTGCCATCCTCGTCAAATATATGTGAACCTTTTGCTTTCTTCATAAATACAGGTGTCCGTCCCACCGAGCCAAATGCCCTGACCGGTGAATTGACACCGCCCGGAATTACCTTCTGTGATTTCTCAAATAGATCCTGTGAATTTGTCATTGCCATTCTTCTTTCTATAATTTATCGTCCAGTGTGACTTTTTTCTTTGTTTCCTTTTGTTTTTCGCAAAGCTATGTTATTTTAGCCGTTTAGATACAATATTGTATCTTTTTCTATTTTATATTCCAAATAGATAAAAACGCCTCGTTATGCATAGCAACTATTGTCATACTCAGCTCTATCTTCTTTTAAGTGTTGATGTCGCATTCTCCTCATCTTTGGAAACGCCTCTCTCTCCTCCGTCGAGTGGGGCAGATCGTCGGAATCATTCCGAAATATGACTCCGTCATATTGATTCCGACTCAAGCCAGTGTGCCACGTCTATGGCGTGATAGGTTATGATGATCCCTGCTCCGGCACGCTTCATGGCTGTCATGTTTTCCATTACGATCCTCTTCTCGTCTATCCAGCCATTTGCCGCAGCTGCCTTGACCATGGAGTACTCGCCGCTGACATTGTACACAGCTATCGGATAGTCCGTGTGGTTTCTCACATCCTTGACTACATCCAGATAAGCAAGTGCCGGCTTGACCATGATTATGTCTGCTCCCTCGGCGATATCCGCCTCGCACTCTCTCAGAGCCTCCCTGCCATTTGCGGGATCCATCTGGTATGTCCTTCTGTCTCCAAACTGTGGTGCAGAATGTGCCGCATCGCGAAATGGTGCATAGTAACCAGATGCAAATTTCGCACTGTAACCCATGATCAGTACATCCGTCAGCCCGTTGTCGTCAAGTGCCTTTCTGATGTATGCGGTGTGTCCATCCATCATATCCGACGGAGCCACCATGTCTGCGCCAGCCTTTGCAAGTGATACAGCCATCTTGCCCAGATATGGAAGAGTCTCATCGTTTAGTATCTTGCCGTCATGGATAATTCCGCAGTGACCGTGTGATGTGTACTCGCACAGACAAATGTCCGCTATGACTATCATGTCCGGATACAGCTCTTTTATCCTCCTGACCGCCTTCTGCATGATTCCATGGTCGTCGTACGCGCTACTGCCCACATCATCCTTGTGAGCCGGTATGCCGAACAGGAGAACCGCGCTGATTCCGGCATCCACCACTCTATGAAGCTCCTCCTCAAATGTATCGAGTGAATACTGGTATATTCCCGGCATGGAATCTACCGGATTCTTGATTCCTGTACCCTCCGCCACAAACATCGGATATACAAGATCCTCCTTGTGAACCCTGTTCTCTCTAACCATATTTCTGATGGCCTCGCTGCCGCGAAGTCTTCTGAGTCTTATCATGTTACTGCCTCTTTTCTCTAAAATAATAATCACCGATGGCTGATATAAGGTGATCGATATCACCAACCTCCGGAACTATATCCGCATGATAACCAGCCTTCTCCAAAGCCTTCTCGGTCACATTTCCAAGTGCCGCTATGCGGATATTCTTCATTATATCATGTATTTTAAAACTGCCGTCTATATTGTCCGTATGATCCCCACATGAATCTATATCATTCAACATATGAGCCACACCGCAGTTTTTTTTCTCTGCATCAAGAACATCTAGAAATCCTCTGACTCCTGATGCGCTGACAAATGTTATCACATCCAGATCCTTCAGATACTGTATGCTCTCCATCCTGCGTCCAACCACGTCATAAACTGGGATCTCCTCATATACCACACCGCCCTGATCAAGTATGTCAAGCATCGTCTCGCTGCCCTGGACTGCCCTCGGAAGGAGAAGTTTCTCTCCGTCATTCATCACATTTGCAAGTCCCATAGCAAGGGCGCTTGTGGTGTACTCGTCCGGCACGTAATCCGCTATATATCCCTCAGCCTTAAGTGCGTCCCTTGTTCCGGCACCGACCACTGCAAGTTTCAGATGAGCCAGTTTTCTGACATCTATATTCCACTCCCTGAGCCATTTGAAAAACAGGGTTATGGTGTTCTGACTGGTAAATGCCAGCCAGCTGTAATCTTCTATATGTTCCAGAGCCATGCGTAGCCTGTTCTTCTCCTCTGTCTGCTCCACACTCATATCCACTATGCTGTAGGACTGGCCGCCAAGTGCATCTATTGCAACTCTCATCTTCTCGCGAAGCTTTGGCGTTCCAACAAGTCCAACGTGGACATTCTGAAGCGGTCCTCTGTTTGGTGCTGTAAAATCCAACGCTGCATTTTCACCCACAACTATGATCGCAGGAGATTCAAGCTTTGCCTCGTTCACCTTGTCCGCAATTGTCTGTATATCGCCGCGGACTATCCTCTGCCCTGGCATGGTTCCCTTGGAAATGACCGCGACCGGAGTATTCTCCTCCGCCCCAGTCTGAACAAGTCTCTCCATGATCTGTGGCAGTCTGTTCAGTCCCATCAGGAACACGCTTGTCCCTTCCTGATTTCTGATGTAGTCGTAGTCATCTAAACCACCTTCATCAGATCTGTGTATGTCCGCCCGCTTGTGTCCTGTTATCACGTGAAAGCTTCTGCTCGTTCCGCGGTGGGTCACTGGTATGCCACACACCTCCGGAACCGCCACTGCGGATGTTATTCCCGGTATCACCTGAAATGGGATCCCCGCTTCTAAAAGTGCGGTCACTTCCTCGCCGCCTCTTCCGAATACAAATGGATCGCCACCTTTGAGGCGCACCACCATGTTGCCTTTGCGGCCTTCCTCAACAAGTATCTCGTTTATCTCAGGCTGCTTCTTGTAGTGGCTGCCCGCCTGTTTGCCGACGTATATCCTGCGGCAGTCCGGCTTCACCATCTCCAGAAGCTGGTAAGTTCCGAGTCTGTCATATATGATTGTATCGCATTGTTTTATGAATTCCAGGCCCTTCACCGTGATGAGTCCCGGGTCGCCGGGGCCTGCGCCTATTAAATATACCATTTTGTTCTCCAATACGCTGGGTGTGCTACAACCTACTTTATCAACGCCTCTACCAGCTGTTCCCATTCTGCGGTGTTTCCTTCTACCGTCTTTCTGTGTATCTGGATTTCTTCATCTTTCTCTTTGTCCGATGAAGCCGCATCTGCTTTCATCAGGCTTAGCTTCATGTGGTCGCCATGAAGTTCTGAGTACACGCCTATCGGTTCGTGACAACCGGCGTTCAGGCGATTCAGAACTGCGCGCTCGCATGTGAGCTGTGCGTATGCCTCTGTGTCATTTATCGCTCTGACCATATCGTATACCTCGCCAGAGGTTCGTGTCTCTATGGCTATGATTCCCTGACATGCTGCCGGAAGCATGGACTCTGTGCTGATGTATCTGAATGTAAGTTCGTCCTTGTGCACTTCAAAGCATTCTGTGCTGTCATTGCCTTTGTCTTCAATAACTCCCAGGCGCTCAAGCCCTGCCGCTGCAAGAATGATGGCATCGTATTCGCCATCTTCCAGCTTCTGTATGCGGGTGCCGACATTTCCTCTCAGGTTCTTGCACACCGCATTTGGATACATGTCTCTTATCTGGTACTGCCGTCTCAGGCTGCTAGTTCCCACCACGAAACTGTCGTTTCTGTCAAATGACCTGCCACTCTTATATATAAAAACGTCCTGCGGACATGCTCTCGGAAGTGTACCCGATATCGTAAGACCTTCCATGATCTCCATCGGCATATCCTTGGCACTGTGTACCGCTATGTCTATGTCACCTTTAAGTATAGCTTCCTCGAACTCCTCGACAAATACCGCTTTGCCTCCGAATTCCAGAAGCGCTCTGCTGGTGTCCCGATCCCCCCGGGTACTCATTGTAACCATCTGAAAATCAACCTGGGGAAATCTCTCATTGAGTGCCTTTATCACCAGTTCAGTCTGAGCAAGAGCAAGCTTGCTGCCGCGGGTTCCAACTTTTACTGTTTTTTTCTGTCCTCCGCTTTCGCAATCCAAACCGTCACTATTGAATCCATCTGCCATGTCATTCTCCGCAAATTTACGAATATTCGGTTTATTTTTACCATGTCCATTCTCAACTCTCATCTAACAGACTCCTAACCATTTGCTGAAACGCTTTCTTTCGCTCTTCCTCGCCATCTATCTGTGCTTTGATCTGCTCGCGGAGCTCACCCATCCGCTCCGCTATGTCGCCATAACTCCTGCCTAAATGGCTCTCTATATTTCTCTTGATCGTTCCCGCAAGCACCGGACTCTGTCCTCCGGTGGAAACGCTTATCACTACCTCTTTATCCTTTATGATCGCCGGAAAGTAGAATCCACAATCCGATTTCACATCCACCACATTTACCAGTATGCGCTGCTGCCTGCAGAGCTCAGCCATGTCGTGGTTGACCTTCTCATCGTCCGTCGCCATTATGACGACAAATGCACCGTCAATATCCTGCGGCTGCACACGTCTTTTTACAAGTGTTAGGCATCCAGAATAATCTGCAAAATTCTCTACAGAACCACGATCATCGCTTGTCGCTGCACAGTATTTGTCTGGCGTATTCACCTGCTCCGCCAGTTCTAAAAGCTTCGGGCAGAACTCCGGTGACACCACCGTGACCACCGCGCCAAATTCCAGCATGCTGCACACCTTTCTGTATGCAACAGTTCCGCCTCCTGCGATCAGGCATCTCTCATTATTCAATTCTATCATAAATGGGAAATACGACATCACTACCTCTAATTTCTATATATTGAGTCTCTATTAAAAAGCACCAAAAGTTGTTCCAATTATCTGACATCTGACATAACCATCATCAGTCGATGACACTGCATAACCTCAGGCAAACAAGCAGTATTCAGTTCTCACATCCGGCAGTCACAATACTGTCCAGCATTTTCTCAAATGCCTCATACTCAAGCTGTCCTTTGAGTTTATATACCATCTTTGCGCCATCTATAGTCTTAAGCTTCGCCATCACGTCTCCGTGCTCCCTGTTGAACCTCGAAAATGCTATGTTCTTCATGATCTCGTCAACCTGTGATATGAGCCACGGCTCCATCTCTGTGATTGTCTTTGCCCTGCTTTCATTGTTCTCTCTGGAGAGTGTTCTGATATAGTCTATGTCACGCAGCACACATCCGTCCACATCTGAGACCGCAGGATCAATGTCCTTTGGCATTGCCAAATCAAGGAGCAATCTCCGCTTCGGCTGCATTTTCACAGCCTCCGCCAGCTCATCCCTGACAAATGTATAATGAGGGCTTGCTGTCGCACTGATGATGACATCCGCCCAGGCTGCCAGCTCATATCTTCTGCTGTAGTCCTCTATCCTGATCTGCTGATGTCTGTCAAATATGCTATCTGCACTGTGGTGACTTCTGCTTGTGCCTGTTATCTCTATATCTGGCGCAAGATCTGCAATATCCTTGACAACTATGCTGCCTATCTTGCCTGTGGCTCCTACGACTAGGATATGCCCGGTATTTGCCTTTTCAGCATCCACACTCTCAACTTGACTGCTGCTTACCACATCACTTCGAACATCTCTGCACGTATTTTCAATGCCGCCATTTCTTGTAAAATTCACTGCCTCCCGTGCTGACAAGGTTCCGACGGATACCGGAAGTCTCGTAGTGTCACTCTCCGTCGCCACCGCCTTTGCCGCCGCAAGTGCTCCCTGAAATGCTATATTCAGCTCGCCGTCACAGGCTCCAAGCTCCTTTGCCACAAGATATGCGCTCTTCACCTGATGTATGATCTCCACCTCGCCAAGCACCATGGAATCCATACCACACGCCACTCTGCACAGATGTAACACACACTGAAATCCTTCATAATTCATGCTGTATCTTCTTATGAGGCTGACCGGAACCTCCCTGTCATTTGCCAACAGCTTTTCCACCTGTTCAAGCAGGCCACCTCGCCCACCGGAAGCTTCACCGCTGCTCATTTTTCCTGTTATAACAGACCCACATGGCTCACATTTATCCGTAAAGTATATTTCCATCCTATTGCAGGTCGACAACACGACACATCCACCCACCGCAGCCTTTAGCTGCTCGGTGAACTGTCTCTGTCCTTTTGTCGAAAATGCAAAGCTCTCCCTGACATCGGCCGGTGTATTCTTATGATTTATACTTATGCAAAACATATCTTCAGTAACTCCAAATGAAAATTTATGACAAACCCACGTAAAGAACAAGGGCGGGTATCAAAGCCCGCCCTGTTCTTTCAAATGCCTGCTATCTATCATGATTCTATAACAAGCTCCTCTATCGTCACATTCTTTTCCTCATCTATGTTGAAGGCCTTGAGTACCGGATTGTCTATCTCCATGAGGGAGAGAATCAGATAATTCACCTTGGAATCATATGCAAGTCTCTTATCCTCCTCCGAAGGTCTGGATGGAGACTCTGGATGGGAATGGAAGTTGCCAAGAAGCTCGTATCCATTTGCACGCATATCCTTAACTGCCGCAAGCTGCTCTCTCGGGTCCATGGAAAAATGCTCGTTGCTGGCGTCAATATTTGTCAGGAGATACACCTTCCTGATGTACTTCTTGTCTCCCTCTCTGACACCGCCGATCAGACCACAGGACTCATTTGGAAGGCCCTCCTTGCAGTGTGCAAGTATCTTCTCGTAATCAGACTTTGTCATGTACAACATCTTACTTCATATCCTCCTTATTATCAAGCATTGAGCAGACGCATGAAAAGGCGCTTCGCGCGGCGTCTGCGTGCTTCATAAGGAATCTCCCGCAAGCGGGTCCTCCTTATGAAAATTACTTTCCGTCACACTCTATCTGCTCGTAGTCGATGAGCTTGGTGATGGTTTGATTTGGTCCACATACAGCACATCCACAGCCCTTCTTGTGAGGGAGCTTTACTGTGTGGAATTCCATCTTAAGCGCGTCAAATGTAAGGAGTCTTCCTGTCAGAAGATCGCCAACTCCAATGAGATACTTGATTGCCTCCATAGCCTGAAGACTTCCGATAACACCGCCCATTGCTCCGATGACTCCGGCCTGCTTACATGTAGGAACCGCATCCTTTGGAGGTGGATCCTTGAATACACATCTGTAACATGGACCCTCATCTGGAACATATGTCATAAGCTGACCCTTGAATCTGATGATTCCTGCATGTGAAAATGGCTTCTTAGCCATAACACAGGCATCGTTGATAAGGAATTTTGCAGGGAAGTTGTCTGTTCCATCGATGATGAAATCATAGTCCTTGATGAGATCCATGATGTTCTCTGATGTCACGAACTCTCTGTATGTGATCACATTTACATCAGGGTTCATGGCGTTCATGGTCTCCTTTGCGGATTTGACCTTTGCCTTGCCCACATCTGCTGTTCCGTGAATGATCTGTCTCTGAAGATTTGACAGATCTACCTCATCGGCATCAACGATACCGATAGTTCCTACTCCGGCTGCTGCCAGGTACATAGCGGCTGGTGCTCCAAGTCCGCCTGCGCCGATGATCAGCACCTTGCCATTTAACAATTTCTTCTGTCCCTTCACACCAACTTCCTGAAGGATGATGTGACGTGAGTAACGTTCCATCTGTTCGTTTGTGAATGCCATTAGAAGCTGCCACCTCCCATGAAGTAGAGGAACTCTACTGTATCGCCGTCCTTGAGCTCTGTTGTTGCAAATGCATCTGAGTCAACAAACTCATCATTGACTGTTACTGTGACATAATCCGGATTCTCAACGTTCTCTGACACAATGATCTGAGCTATTGTTGTCTTCTCTGCTATCTCTTTCTTCTTTCCTGCTATTGTGACTGTCATTTTTCTTTCCTCCTGACGATTCATTTGCCTGTCCGGCGTTGCCAGACTGACATAAAATGTGATTATATACTTTATAATTTTAATTATATAGTTTCATTCTTCTGTACACCGAAAGTAATTGACTACAGTCAAATACTCCATTGTGTCACTTTACCAACGAATTTCTACTCTACAATAATTTGCCAACTTCCTCCTCCAGCGCATTTCTCTTCACAAGACCGCGGATGCGGGAAACCTCCTCGCCTCCCTTGAAGAAGAGTATGGTTGGTGACGCCATGACTGCGTACTTCTCAGCAAGCTCTGCGTCAAAGTTTACATTTACCTTGTACACATTTACCTTGTCCTCGTAGTCATCCTCGATGCCGCCAAGGATAGGTGAGAGCTGCTTGCATGGTATGCAGCTGTCCGAATAGAATTCCACGATGGCCGGGAGCTCCGACTGAAGAACCTTCGCATCGAAATCCTCTGCACTGACTCTTACTGCCATTCATTTTCTCCTTTCCTGATCAATCCTCCAATTTTTTAACTATAAGATCATAAGTGCCATTCTCGTTGTCGATGAGCTTCAGGATCTGCTGTCCTTCCTCCTTGAAGCTTCTTGGTACGTTCTGTACAGGCTCGCCGTCGTTCATGGTAACCGCAAGCACCTGTCCTATCTCAAGCTCCTCCATGGCTACCTTCGCCTTGACAAATGTCATCGGGCACACCACATCAGTTATATCTACTCTGTCATCAATTTCGTAATCAGCCATTGTAAGCCTCCTTTAATATTTCTTTGAATTTGTCTAAGCCCACGCGCTCCAGTGTAAACTGGAAACGCTCGCTTGGCTTTGCATTGTCTGCAAAGAACTGTATTGCTGCATCTGTGATACGGAAAAGCTGCTCCTCAGATGTAACAACCGGAAGTAACTCCTCGCCGCGGTGGATCGTGTTACCAAATAATCCTCCGAATGAGACAAGGTATCCTGTCTCGCCCTTCCATGCATCTGTAGGACATGCCTTTGCGCATCGACCGCAATGGTTACATTTGTCTGTGTCGAGGATGATCTTGCCGTCCTCCATGGTGATCGCGCCCTCACGGCACGCCTTGACGCACACGCCACACATGATGCATGATGGCTCATCCCACTCTACTACCATTGCGCCCTTGATTCCCACATCGTTCTCCTCTGCCTTCAGACAGTTGTTCTGGCATCCTGTGACACCGAACTTGAACTTGTGGGGAAGCTCCCTTGCGTAATATCTCGCATCAAGCTTCTTTGCTATATCATAAGTGTCTATATTGCCGCTCGGACAGATCTGATTTCCCTGGCACGCTGTGACTGTTCTTACTCTTGGGCCACACACACCCGGCTTACAGCCTCCCTTTGCCAGTTCTTCCTTTACCTCTTCCACATCGTCAAGCTTAACAAATGGGATCTCAACACTCTGTCTCGATGTGAGATGTACATGTCCATCTCCGTATTTCTCGGCAACCTCTGCTATCTTCTTGAGATTCTCTGCGGTAAGATTTCCTCCCACCACCTGAAGTCTCAGAGAAAAGTTATTCTTCTGTTTCTGTCTCATGAATCCGCCCTTTTTCAGAGCTGCGTAATCTACTGCCATATGTAGTTCCTCCAAATCATATTTACGTGTTCAATCAATTGTGAAACCTGAATGTTGTTTAACGCATGAGGTGATTTAGTATACCGATTAGGGGTCGCTTTCGCTTAACTCGGTCTTCGCAATTGCTTAACTTTCCAAGGCCTTCCGGAAGTCCTCTATGAGATCCTCCACATCCTCGATTCCGACACTAATACGAATCATATCATCATATACGTTGGCGTCAAGCTTCTCCTGCTCTGTGCTGTGCGCATTCAGTGTTGATTCAGGATGCACGATGAGCGTCTTTGTGTCTCCTATGTTCGACACTATCTGCGGTATTGTGAGCTTGTTCATCACCGCAAATGCCTTCTCCTTGCTGCCGACTCTGATGGTGATTATGGCACCATAACCACCGTGGAGCTGTTCATCTGCGATGTCATGCCAAGGACTGGATTCAAGTCCCGGATAGTTGACCTTTACACCCTCCTGACTTTCCAGAAACTGAGCAAGGGCAAGTGCATTGTGTGAGCATCGCTCCATTCGAAGTCCCAATGTCTCCATGCCCAGCATATTGTAAAATGCTGTCTGTGGAGCTATGCAGGCTCCTGTATTTCTAAAAAGTCCGTTCCTGAGTTTTGCTATGTAGGCGAACTTTCCGAACATCTTGTACTGCTGCAGAAGCGGATAACGCTCTGCGTCCCATTTGAAATTGCCGCTGTCGGTGATGACTCCGCTTATGGCATCGCTGTTGCCATTGATGTACTTGGATGTGGAATTGATGACTATATCCGCTCCAAGTGTCAGTGGTGTGACCAGATATGCAGTTGCCACTGTATTGTCTATTAGGAGCGGAAGCCTGTGTGAATGTGCCAGCTCCGAAAGTGCCTTTATATCCACCACATCCAGCTTCGGATTGCCGATCGTCTCAGCAAATATCACTCTGGTATTCTCATTTATCGCTGCCTCAACCGCTTCCTTATCCGATATCTCCACAAATGTCGTCTTGATCCCAAATGCCTCCAGATCGTGGAACAGATCTATCGTTCCCCCGTAGAGTCCTGTGCTGGACACTATCTCTCCGCCAGCTCCTACTATATTTAAGAGTGCATTTGTGAGTGCCGCCATTCCAGAAGAACACGCTACCGAACCCACTCCCTTTTCAAGATTCGTCATCCGCTCCTCAAATGCAGCTATCGTCGGGTTGTTGATCCTCGTATAAGAATAACCCGTCGCCTTGTTGTGGAAGAGCTTCTCATGCTGCTCCGCTGAAGGCTGATAGAATGCACTGGATTGATAGATCGGTGTAAGTGTGGCGCCTGTATTCTCATCACCAAGCTTTGCGCTGTGTAATAATGCTGTGTTAAATCTCATGATCTTCTATGCCTCACTAAATAATAAATCCTATAATTCCTACGAACATGATAGGATTATAGCTCTTATACCCTACTATGTCAATAGGAATTATAAAATAAGCAATGCACAAGGTAAAAAAATATCTCCTGACGGGAGCTTGCTCACGATCAGGAGATATTTTTTTGTCTTGTATATGGCGCATGCCATTCCACGAGCTGCGTTAGCAGCGAGGGGAGCATTGCTTATTTTATAATTCCGTCCGTCTTCCACGGCGCATGCCATTCCACGAGCTGCGTTAGCAGCGAGGGGAGCATGGCTTATTTTATAATTTCGTCCGTCTTCCACGGCGCATGCCATCCTCAGGGCCGCGTTAGCGGCGAGGGGCGCATTGCTTATTTTATAATTCCGTACGGTATACACGGCACATGCCATTTCTCTGGCAGCTTCCCCATACGTTTTCACTCATTTCTTATTTGCAATTTTCTTATACAGCATCTTCCTCACATAGAAATAACATACTATCTGCATAGCAAGGGTTATGATCCAGGACGCCGGATATGAGATGAACAGAACCGCCAGGGATCTGTGTCTCGGGAAAATCCAGTATATCCACACGATTCGGGTTCCCACCGTTCCTATGATCGAGAGGAGCATCGGAACTCCGGAATGTCCCATCCCACGAAGCGCCCCCGGGAACAAGTCCATAAATCCGCACAGGAAATATGTGACTGTCGTATACAGCAGAATCTCCATTCCGCACTTTATAACCGCGTCGCTGCTCGTATATATATGCAGCAGCTGCGGTCCAAAGAAATACGCTCCATTGCCCAGAACCAGCATTGCCGCAAATGACAATATCAGACAGTCGATCAGAACTCTCTCCATACGTTTCCATTTGCCGACACCGTAGTTCTGGCTCGTAAAACTCATGCACGCCTGCGTTACAGCATTCACCGTCACATACAGAAAGCCAAATATATTATTTGCCGACGTGTAGCCCGCCATGGCAACCGAGCCAAACGAGTTGACTGACGACTGCAGCAGTACATTTGAGAAGTTGATGACCGTGCTCTGGATTCCAGCCGGAACTCCGACCGAAAAGATCTGCTTTACATATGCACCCTTGATGGTAAGCTTTGAAAATCTAAGCTGATAGCTCGTTTCTGACCTGCACAGGCAGCGGAGGACGAGTACGCAGGATATCAGCTGTGAGATGACTGTTCCGATTGCGACCCCCGCAACTCCAAGCTTGAAAATGATCACAAAACACAGGTTAAGTCCTGTATTTGCAATTCCGGATATAACCAGAAAAAGGAGTGGTCTTTTGGTATCTCCCACCGCCCTGAGTATGGCAGCGCCGTAATTGTACAGCATGAAAAATGGCATTCCCAGGAAATATATCCTCATATATAAAGAAGAAAGTCCGATGACATCCCCCGGAGTATCCATAAGCTCAAGCGCCGGTTTTGCGCAAATCCACCCGACAAAGGCCATAATAATACCGCTGACCAGCGCCAGCGCGATCGCGGTATGTACTGTCTCTGACATTTCTTTATCTTTTCCTGCGGCATAAAGCCTTGCCGCAAGCACATTTGCCCCAAGGGATATCCCTATGAACAAATTGGTGAATACATTGATAAGTGCTGTGGTTGAACCGACCGCCGCCAGAGCCTGACTTCCACTGAATCTTCCGACAACGATGATATCTACTGCGTTGAACATAAGCTGCAAAATTCCCGATAGCATAAGCGGTAACGAAAACGAGATCAGCTTATCCATGATCGTCCCGTTGCACATATCAATTTCATATTTATTTTGTTTTATTGTAGAACTCATAATTTTCCTCAGACTCTTTCTACATAATATCATTTTCTTTATGTACATAAGGTTATACATTTTGCCTGATTATGTCAACTTTTATGTCTATGTCGTTTATTTACACATAAAAAAGACAGGACTTTCTCGTCCTGCCTCTTTCACACAGCCTTTATCATTCTGCCTCGAATTTTATTCCCTCTTCCTTTGCAAATGTTTCTGCAAACGAACCGGTTTTGCCAACAATTGTCAAGGTATCTTCGCCAAAGAAGGCTACCTTATCGAGATTCTCTACCCCTGTTGGAAGATGAATCACTTCTAATGTATCCGAAAAATAAGCATCATCAAATTCTTTAAGATTGTAGCCCAGGTCTACATATTTTAAACTGTCATTGCTAAAAGGCCCGTTAATTATGGATATAACATCCTTTCCGTCTATCTGCTCCGGTATGACAACTATCGGATCACTTCCATTATATACCTTTATGAATACACTATCACCATCTTTTGCATTTTCTCTGACTACCATATTTTTCCCAACGCATTGTCCCCACTGCTTTTACACACGGCAATGCTTATGTTCACTCTTCTGCTCATACATGTTCTTTTCGCCATAGGTTTCTGCAATATCAAAGTATTCAATCATCGGATCAATGACAATATGATTATCAGGCAATGCCTGTTGTAATGATTAATCGGGCTTTCCCCGATGCGTTGTGCCTTAACCACCTCCTTTTATGGCATGAAAAAAGCACCTTAACCTGTTATTGGCTAAAGTGCTCGTCGTTACATTCCCATTTCTTCTATCTCTTTTAGCATAAATTCTTCTAATTTCTTCTTATCAGGCAAATGCAGCATATAAGTTGATACAAATAATTGATTATCCATACCCGATAATGCATATTCTACCATCTGTGAGCCTTTATCTGTACAAAGTAGTATTCCTACTGGTGGATTATCTCCTTCTGTCATCTCATTTTTCTTATAATATCCTACATAAGCATTAAGCTGTCCCAAATCTTCATGTTTGAACTCATCATTCTTAAGTTCAATAATAACATTGCAATGTAAAAGCCGATTATAAAAAACAAGATCAATAAAATAATATTTATCATCTATTATAATTCGCTTTTGTCTTGCCTCAAAACAGAATCCCTCTCCAAGTTCTAACATAAACTCCTGCAAATGATCCATAAGAGCTTGTTCTAAATCAGATTCTGACACAGCATCCCTTGCATCAAGTCCCAAAAATTCAAATGTAAATGGGTCTTTTATTGATAGCATTGTTCCATTTGCACTATCAGCAGATTTTTTCAATAAAAGCTCTGGTTTTTTACTTATGCCAGCTCTTACATAAAGGTTAGTTTTTATCTGTCTGCGGAGTTCTCTTACATTCCAGTTACATTTCATACACTCTGTTTCGTAAAAAAATCGTTCAAACGCATCGTTTAAAACCATAATTTCTCGAATATGTGAAAAAGACAAGTTATTAACTAAAACATCTGGATCTGTGACAAATTCGTTCGACACTGTCGAACTTTTTCCAAAATCCGGTAATTTAAATTCGCTCGACACTGTCGAACCAATTTGAGGATATACTTTATAAAATTGTCTACAAGCCTTAAAAAGCGTATAATTCATTCCTTTTTGATCAATCTGTTTTTCCAAATTTTTCAAAAGATGAGAACCATATTCTGCTCTGTCACTGCCATCTTGTTCATATTCAACTATATAGTAACCAATCGCCCAATTACGCAATGTCATGAGCTGATTTACAGCACTTTTTGCTGCTGAACTTGCTTTATCATTTATTTGCTTAATACTATCTGCAAGCAGCTCAAATTCCATTGCATTACCTCCAATACATTGTCCTAAGACTATTATAAATTCGCATAGACACAGTATACCACAGCTCCTGTATCTATGCGATTTCTTTTTTATTGTTTTTGCCGATAAGAACTCATCTTCTCCACAGTAACCTCCGGATAGAAATAAGTCAGAATTGTTGCTTTTGGAACGCCTGCAGCAAGTGCTTTCTTCACTTCCTCTTTCTGCTCCGGTGTATATGACCAGTGCAGCATTCGATTTGTAATAGTATCTTCCCACTTAGGCTTTTCCCTTTCAGAATTCCTTACAGGCTTACCACCTGCATTTCCACTAGAACAGCAACTTCAAAACGAAAGGGAAAAGGAAGAACTTCAAAAATATCAAAAGGAAATTGACCCCTACTTAAAAAACTCTAGATTGACCGAGGTATAAACAGTACTTAGCTAGTTGGCTCCTGTCGTAAATTGTTTCGTTAACATTTACAATTCTTGACCACTTCACACAAATATGCATATTGATGGCAATATAGAAGAATAGTATAATAGTACAAAATTTTATATATTCAGAGGAGAATGTTTATGAAGAAACGATTATTAATACTTGCTATTGGGAGTATGTGTCTATCCTTTGCCGGGTGCAGTAATTCTGACAATAGAAGTAATGGTTCAAAAAGCAGTTCTGTCGAAGCTGATAGCAAAGTTGTAACAGACGTTGACAGTAGTGACCACGACGTGACAACTGAAGAAAACAACTTATCAAATGCAGATATGTCAAAAATATTATTAGGTGGGATTGGAAAGATTCTACCTGACCCTTCAGAATATTTCCAGGGTAAACTTGACGGTGGCGATCATGGTGATTCACTTGACATGTGGATAGAAAACACAACTGTTGATGAATTCAATACATACATGGATAAATGTAAAGAGGCCGGCTTCACAAAGGTGGATAATTCAGGAGCCGATGAAAGCGGTATATTGTACTGGGCTTTTACCGAAGACCAGAAGTACAAACTTACTTTATTCTACGATATGGCTGAAAAAACTACCGAGATTGGTCTCGAAAAAGTCACTGAATAATCTCAGGAAAATCCCCCCCAATTGGGGAACCACAGGCTCTCTGTCTCCGATTTTCTTGGTTACAGAAGTCTCCCCTGTTCATATATATCACGATAGGAACAGGAGAAACTCTAGTCAATAACGAGACTCCACTCGCCTTCCAATCTTCAATTATTTATCCAGATCACCTTCACATAAATGGTCTTCATAGCCATAATTGTACATTCTAGTAATCAGCGCTATACATCCCCTCCCACATCATCAATCATCATTTGGAAGATACCATCCATGTTCTCTATGAACACCATAGTTTTTATTGGAATGATCTTCCCTATTATACCTATCCCAATCTCTTTGATTAAGTTCCTCATCAATAGCATCCATTGCTTCAAGTACTTCATCAAAATCACCATTTAGTACTGAGCCCGAATCCCAATCTGTCTCAGATATAATTTCTTTTTTTCTTTTTCTGAGTAAATCATCATCCGACGAACTCAACCATCTTTTACTAAAAACCCCATTTACAATATCTCCTTCATACTATTTTTTCATACACAAAGCATCCCAAACCAATCTAAATATTTAAAATTATTAACTAGCTATTTTAACAAATTAGGAAAATCCTACTTTCTAATCTTGTAGCTAATATTACAACTGTAATATCATGTAAACATCAATGGCATTCATTTCTATTTAAGATCAATCTTTTTTTCTTAATCGGCTATAATATCACAAGTAATGGTCATTAAACCACCATCCTTTGCATCGTATCCAAAATCCAACTCATATTTGTGATCCTTATCATAGTATCTAGCAAACCCCTGTGTATCATCTATTCCATATATATCCATTACTGTGAAATCGTAATTTTTTAGTTCTGTATCATATTTTTTAAAGTCATCCGCTGTTGCCTTCTCAATTGATGCATAATAACTACTAGAAGAATCCCTCATTATATTAATGTTTTTATCCGAAAACAAAGTCTTTACATCTGGAATAAGCGTTGATATAGCATCACCTTCTACCTCCGTCACAACCTCGCTATCGGCTCCACAAGAACTAGAACCACTCTCCGAATTACCTTTCTCAGATCCACAACCAACAAGTCCTAAACATAAACTTCCAATAGCCAATATCAATAATTTTCTCTTCATAATTTCTTGTATGATTATTTAGAAGCTAATAATCATTCGTTCCTTTCATTTTAATATCGTGGTTCAATACATTCAGATACTGTGGACTTTTGATTTTTCCCTGTAGCTCTGACTACTCGTAGGAGTGTATTGCCGCTACCTTTATCTGAATTGTTTATAGCTGGATGTTGCCGGAGTAATCCGAGTACTTATTTCCATCAAGTCTACGATGATAATCGCTGGTGGATATCACGGTATCAGACTTTAGAAAGGGAGGTACAACCTC
>OIWM01000040.1_pt1 | contig 138698 bp, 110 predicted proteins | sample 1587451 | NCBI WGS metagenome assembly OIWM01 (sample SAMEA3888907, study PRJEB22519) | human gut metagenome | biome: human gut; feature: human-associated habitat; material: faeces | place: Denmark | collected 2011 | reverse complement strand
TGAGTTTCACCGTTGCCGGCGTACTCCCCAGGTGGAATACTTAACGCTTTCGCTTTACCACTCAGAGGTCGCCCTCCGAACAGTTAGTATTCATCGTTTACTGCGTGGACTACCAGGGTATCTAATCCTGTTCGATACCCACGCTTTCGAGCCTCAGCGTCAGTCGCGAGTTGGTATGCTGCCTTCGCAATCGGAGTTCTGCGTCATATCTATGCATTTCACCGCTACACAACGCATTCCGCCTTCCTCGCACGCACTCGAGCACGCCAGTTTCAACGGCGACACCGGGTTGAGCCCGGAACTTTGACCGCTGACTTGGCGCGCCGCCTGCGCACCCTTTAAACCCAATAAATCCGGATAACGCTCGCATCCTCCGTATTACCGCGGCTGCTGGCACGGAGTTAGCCGATGCTTATTCTTGCGGTACACTCATCCGGCGTCACGACGCCGCTTTGTTCCCGCACTAAAGAAGTTTACAAACCATAGATCCGTCTTCCTTCACGCGACTTGGCTGGTTCAGACTCTCGTCCATTGACCAATATTCCTCACTGCTGCCTCCCGTAGGAGTTTGGTCCGTGTCTCAGTACCAATGTGGGGGACCTTCCTCTCAGAACCCCTAGATATCGTAGGCTTGGTGGGCCGTTGCCCCGCCAACTACCTAATATCACGCATGCCCATCCTTCACCGATAACTCTTTCATCCCCCGGGGATGCCCCCGGAGGACGTATGCGGTATTAGTCGGAATTTCTCCCGGTTATCCCCCTGTGAAGGGCAGGTTGCATACGCGTTACTCACCCGTGCGCCGGTCGCCGACAGAAGTGTTGCCACTCCCTCGCTGCCCCTCGACTTGCATGTGTTAAGCCTGTCGCTAGCGTTCATCCTGAGCCAGGATCAAACTCTCCGTTGTTTATCTTGTTCTTTTATTTTTCTCTGTCATTCCGACAGCCAGACCAACAACCTCGGATCGTCCCGGCATCTGCGCTCTTTTTTCTCTTGACGGAGGGCTTCCGCCCTCTTCCTTCGTCTTGTCTCTTTATCGCATCATTTCAATGTTCTCTTTCGTTTTGCAGTCGGTTTGTTTCCCGATTGCGAGTGCAAAGGTAGAGCAAATTTTATTACCCACCAAATTTTTCGGACAAAAAATTATGTTATAAAACATCTTTTTTCGACACATTTTCGCATATCGCGCTATGATACAATCGATTATGCCCTCAAAAAAATTTCACAAAAATGTGATTATTTTTTCTCTTTTTTCGGAGCAGCGTTTTCAAATCACTCATCGAGGCGGAAAACGATGCGCTGCACCCCGTCTGAAAAGCGCGCCGAAGATATGCGAAAATGCCCAATCTGCGATGTGTTTTCCACGTGCGCTCCCACACAAAGGCATTCATCATAGTCGCCCACATGCACAATGCGCACCATAGCCGAGGCATCGTCGGGCAGTCTCGACAGGTCGAAACGGTCAGCCACATCCTCCTGACGCACCACTTCGGTTGTCACAGGAAGCCCCAGGCCTATGACGGCATTCACCGCATCCTCCACCCCGCGAAGCTGACTTTCAGATAGCGGCGTCGCCAGGCGGTAGTCGCATTTCGACTTCTTTCTCTCTATATGCGCACTGAACGAACGGCCACAGCCGAACATCCTCACCATTGTCCCGTTCAATATATGTTCCGCCGTGTGCATCGGCGGATATTCCTGTTTGTTATGCTGATTGAATTCCATCTTTTATATATAATGTGGCAAAGATAGCATAAGATGAGCGCAAAAACAAACACCACAAAAATACGAGTGACGTTTTGGTGTCCTATATTTCAGACAAAACAATCCCGAATTTTTCAAAACAGAAATCGCAACATCAATTCGTTCTGTCACCTAAATTTATATTATCTTTGCAGAAGATAAGCAACATTCTGATGAACAAGACGTACAGACACGAAGACAAGCTGAAGGCTGTAACCTCTGTCCTTGCCAGCAAAACGTCGTTAGGCACGATGTGCCATCTCTGCCGGGGCGGCGAGTCCCTTCCGGCTCAATCCTCTATTCAAGAAATCATCGACCTCTGCCGCGCAGTCCTGTTTCCGGGGTTCTACGGCAACGACGATGTGAACATCTACAACCTTGAATACTTCATCGGAATCAACTGCGGACGCCTGCACAAAGTGCTGTCGGAACAGATTGCCGCCGGCATGGTTCTCGACAACGACTGCGACACGACCGACTATGCCGCACTTGAGCGCGACGCCGCCACGACGGCAGCACAGTTTATCGAGATGCTCCCGGAGATGCGCCGCGTGCTCCACACCGACGTCCACGCCACATATTGCGGCGACCCTGCCGCCGTCAGCACCGAGGAGGTGATATTCTGCTATCCCGGTCTGAAGGCCATCATCAACTACCGCATAGCCCACGCCCTGCTCACGCTCGGAGTGCCCATCATCCCGCGGATGATAAGCGAGATTGCGCACTCAGAAACGGGCATCGACATACACCCCGGGGCAACCATCGGCGAGCATTTCTCGATTGACCACGGCACAGGAGTGGTGATTGGAGCCACCGCCATCATTGGAAACAACGTGAAACTCTACCAAGGAGTGACCCTCGGCGCCAAGAGTTTCGACTATGACGAGGACAACAACCCCATCAAAGGCATCCCACGCCACCCCATCATCGGAGACAATGTGGTCATCTACTCCAACACTTCTGTGCTGGGGCGCATACACATTGGCAACAATGCCATAATCGGCGGCAACATCTGGGTGACCGACGATGTCGCCGACAACGAGAAACTCACACAGGCGAAAGCCGACAACATTCTTAGATTAAAGCAAGACTAAACTATAATGAAAGAGCAAATGGAACTCGTAGCCAAGACTTTTCAGGGACTTGAGGACGTCCTGGCCGAAGAATTGCGCCAATTGGGCGCAGAAGACGTTACAACAGGCACACGCATGGTATCGTTTAAAGGCGACAAAGCCTTGATGTATCGTGCCAATTTCTGCTGCCGCACGGCATTGCGCATTCTTAAACCAATCCACACATTCACCGCGTCAGACGCCGATGAGCTTTACCGTCAGGCAAAACTTTTCGACTGGGAACAACTGTTGTCGCCCGAAAAGACTTTCGCCATCGACTCCACCGTCTACAGCGATGACTTCCGCCACTCGAAGTTTGTCACATACCGCGTGAAAGACGCCATCGCCGATTTCTTCACCGAGAAATACGGCAAGCGCCCGTCAATCCGCCTGACAAACGCCGACATTCTGCTGAACGTGCATATCTACCAGGACAAGGTGACGCTGTCGCTCGACTCATCAGGAGAGTCGCTCCACAAACGCGGATACCGCGTGATGCAGACCGACGCGCCTATCAACGAGGTGCTCGCCGCCGGACTGATTCTGAAAACCGGCTGGCACGGACAGAGCAACTTCATCGACCCGATGTGCGGATCGGGCACATTCCTCATCGAGGCAGCCCTGATTGCCCGCAACATCAATCCAGGCGTGTTCCGCAGCGACTTCGCTTTCGAGCACTGGCCCGACTTCGACCAGGAGCTTTTCGACTCCATCTACAACGACGACTCCGCCGAGCGCGAGTTTGAATATAAAATCTACGGTTCCGACAATTCGCCGAAAGCCATCGCCATCGCCGAGCGCAACATCAAGAGCGCAAGCGTGGGCAAGGACATCGAGCTGAAGACAATGCCTATACAGGAATACACCGAGGCTCCCGAAAACGGCATCCTCATCACCAACCCGCCATACGGCGAACGCATCTCGGCCGACGACATGGACGCCCTCTACGCATCCATCGGCGAACGCCTGAAAAACGTGTTCCGTGGCTACCACGCATGGATTATCGGATACAAACCCGAATATTTCGACAAAATCGGCTTGAAGCCTTCTGTGAAATTCCCCGTGCTCAACGGCGCTCTGGAATGCGAGTTCCGCGAATACGTGATTTTCGACGGCACGTATGCCGAGTTCCGCAAGCAGGGTCGCTCCATCCGCAACGAGGAATTCAAACGCCCGGAACGCCCCGTACGCCGCCGTCGCGACAACGACGAGCGCGACGAGCGTCAGGCACGCCGATGGAAAAACCAAGGCGGAAAATTCCGCGGAGACCGCGACTTCAAACGCGACGACGACCAGTGGGAACGCGACCGCCGCGGTGTGCGCCGCCGCCGTGCGCAGAACGCCCTCGAGGAGCGCTACCACAAACCCTACAACGAGCGTTTCCGCGACAGCAAACGCAGCAAAGACTCCGCTCGCTTTGAAGACGACAAGGTGCGCCGCGCTGTCAAATTCAAGAAACCACGTCTGTTTGACGATTCCGACTTCGAATCGGGCGATGTCGTGATGCGCCACCGCAACCGCAAGGACAATCAAGATTAACAACCAATCATAAAACATATACTGAATCATGGCTGAAAACAAAAAAGAAACCGTTCTGCTGCTTGGCTCAGGAGGTCGCGAGTCGGCTTTGGCATGGAAACTCAACCAAAGCCCACGCCTTGCTAAACTCTTCATCGCCCCCGGCAACGGCGGAACCGAACAATATGGTGAAAATGTGGCACTGTCGCCGCTCGACTTCGAAGCCGTAGGCAAATTTGCCATCGACAACGGTGTGACAATGGTTGTCGTGGGCAACGAAGACCCTTTGGTTGAAGGCATCTACGACTATTTCACTGACAACGAGACGCTGAAAGCGGTGCCGGTCATCGGCCCGTCGAAAGGCGGTGCGCAGCTCGAAGGCAGCAAGGACTTTGCCAAAGGCTTCATGATGCGCCACAACATCCCGACGGCACGCTATCTCAGTGTCAGCGCCGGCAACATCGAGGAGGGCATCCAGTTTCTGCACTCGCTCGAGGCTCCCTACGTGCTTAAAGCCGACGGACTGGCTGCCGGCAAAGGTGTGCTGATTCTGCCGACTGTCGAAGAGGCGGAGGCATCGCTCCGCGAGATGCTCGGCGGTATGTTTGGCAAATCGTCGGCAACAGTGGTGATCGAGGAGTTTCTTTCAGGCATTGAATGCTCCGTGTTTGTGCTTACCGACGGCAATTCTTATAAGGTGTTGCCTGTGGCCAAGGACTACAAGCGCATCGGAGAGGGCGACACCGGACTCAACACCGGCGGTATGGGCGCAGTGTCGCCTGTCAGCTTCGCCGACAACGCATTTATGCAGAAAGTGACCGACCGCATAATCCTGCCCACCCTGAAAGGACTTAAAGAGGAAAACCTCACATATAAAGGATTCATCTTCCTCGGACTCATCAACGTGAAGGGCGAGCCGATGGTGATTGAATACAACGTGCGCATGGGCGACCCGGAGACCGAAGCCGTGATGCTCCGCACCGACGGCGACCTGCTCGACCTGTTTGAAGGCGTAGCCACAGGCACTCTTGCCGACCGGCGTCTCGCCATCGACCCGCGCTATGCCGTGACGGTGATGATGGTATCTGCCGGATACCCCGGAGCATACGAGAAGGGAAAAGCAATCACAGGGCTTGACACCGTAACAGGCAGCATCCTCTTCCACGCCGGGACGAAGCGCACCGACAACGGGGTTGTGACCAACGGCGGACGCGTGATTGCCGTAAGCTCCTACGGCACGACAAAAGCCGAAGCGTTGGCACAGTCGTTTGCATCAATTGAGAAAATCAATTTTGACGGCAAATATTTCCGCCACGACATCGGTTTCGACCTCGACTAAGAAAACCGTTTTTCAAAGGGAAGCCCGTATTTCTGTGGCTTCCCTTTGTTTCTTTAAAATCAAGTATATGAAAAAACTATATCTTGCATTAGTCTTAATCCTGTCGGCAGCGGCATGCGCTTTCTCCGAAGTGACGGTCAGCCCCGACAATCCGCAAATCGTCTACAACGGGCGCATCTCTTGGCGGAATCCCAAATCGCCGGCATTTTCATATCCAGGCACAAGTGCCGAGTTCCGTTTCACGGGCTCATCGGTCAAGATGCTCGCAAAGCCGGGCAGCGGACATTTTATGGTGGAGCTTGACAACCTCGCTCCATTTAAAATCAATTTTTCCGAAAACGATTCGGTGGCGACTCTCGCCTCCAACCTTGACAACAACGAGCATCGCGTGCGTGTGACGTATGCCATCGAAGGCTATCAGAAACGCCCCGAATTCCGCGGCTTTTTGCTGTCGGACGGCGGAAAGATGCTGAACGCCCCAAAACGCAGCTCCCGAAGGATTGAATTTATCGGCAACTCTATCACCTGCGGCTACGGCATCGAAGCCGACAGCGCCCGCGAGAAATTCACATACGACACCGAGAACCATTACTACACGTTCGCCGCACGCACGGCACGCGCCCTCGGTGCGGAATACAACGTCGTGGCACGCTCCGGCATAGGAATGTACCGCAACTACGGCGGACCGGCAGAAGGCACTCCCGACGGCTGCCTGCCTGCTCTCTACGACCGCACGCTATTCTATGACGCCGACGAAAAATGGGACTTCTCTTCGTTCCAGCCCGATGTGGTCTGCGTAAATCTTGGCACAAACGACATGAGCGTCAACAAAGGCGACTCTGTCAGATACGAGAATGCCGCACTGCAGTTTGCGAAACGGTTGCGCGGATATTACCCGAATGCCAAAATCGTGATGCTGACAGGCAGTATGCTGACAGGCAAAAACCTCGGCATCGTGCAGCGCGCTCTCGACCGCGTGGCTGCGGCTATGCGCAAGGATGGCGACAAGGCATTCTTCCGCTTCGACATGTCGCCGCAAGACGGCTCGTTGGGCTACGGCGCCGGCTACCACCCGTCGATGCGGCAGGCGGAAAAGATGGCAACCGAATTAACCTGTTACTTAGGATCCATAACAGGATGGAAACAATAAAAAAAGACGGATTCAACCTGGTGCGTCAAACAGACGGCCCCGATTTGGGCTACTCTCCCACATCGGGAGTGAAGATAATAGAAGTGGACGGCAAGGCGTTCAAAAGTTTTGACGGCAGCGACACTCTCCTGCCCTATGAGGACTGGCGTCTGCCGATGGAGGAACGCGCAGCCGACCTTGCGTCGCGGCTGAGTGTCGACGAGATTGCCGGACTGATGCTCTACAGCATACAGAACAAGCTGCCGATGCCCAACGACACCTACGGAGGTAAGCCGTTTGCCGAAAGCGGCATGAAGGCTTACGACCTCAGCGACGCGCAAATCAAGTTTCTCACCGACGACAATCTGCGCCACGTACTGGTGTCGACTGTAGAAAGTCCGGAAACGGCAGCGCGATGGAACAATAAGGTGCAGGCGCTCATCGAAGGACGCACGCACGGCATCCCTGCCAACAACTCGTCCGACCCGCGCCATTCGGCATTTGCCGATGCCGAGTTCAGCCCCGGCAGCGATGGCAGCATCTCGCTGTGGAGCAATATGCTCGGACTTGCCGCCACGTTCTCTCCCGAAACCGTTGAAGAGTTCGGCAGGATTGCCCGCGAGGAATACCGCGCGCTCGGTCTTGCCACGGCATTGTCGCCGCAAGCCGACCTCGGCACCGACCCGCGGTGGTATCGCTACAGCAGCACGTTCGGACCTGAGCCACGCCTCGTGACCGATCTCACGCGCGCATACGCCGACGGCTTCCAGACCGACCCTACGGCTGGAGGATGGGGCAACGGCAGCGTGAACGCAATGGTGAAGCACTGGCCGGGCGGCGGCTCTGGCGAAGGCGGCCGCGACGCCCACTATGGCAACGGAAAGTTTGCCGTATATCCTGGCGGCTGCTACGAGCAGCACAAAATCCCGTTCCTTGAAGGCGCGTTCAAGCTGACCGGCGGCACGGAGAAGGCTTCCGCCGTGATGCCTTACTACACAATATCCTACAACCAGACCGACGAGAACGTGGGCAACGGCTTCAACCGCGAAATCATATCACATCAACTGCGTGAGGAGGCTGGCTACGACGGCGTGATCTGCACCGACTGGATCATAACCGGCGACGAGAAGCACCCAGGCATCCATTCCGGCAAGCCGTGGGGTATGGAGACAATGAGCGTGGCCGAACGCCACTATAAAGCCCTGATGGCTGGCGTAGACCAATTCGGCGGCAACAACGAGAAAGGTCCCGTAATCGAGGCTTACGAGATGGGCGTGAAGGAGCATGGCGAGGAATGGATGAGGGCGCGTTTCGAACGCTCGGCACGCCGCCTGCTGCTCAACATCTTCCGCACCGGACTGTTTGAAAACCCGTATGTCGATGTGGAACACACGAAAAAGGTTGTGGGCAACCCTGAGTTCATGCAACGTGGATATGAGCAGCAGCTGAAAAGTGTGGTGATGATCAAGAACCACGCCAACCTGCTGCCGCAAAAAGAGCGCAAACGCGTCTACATCCCGCAACGCCGCGCCCCGGAAGGTCCGACATATTGGCGCAACATTACGCCCGAACGCATCTACGACCCCGTGCCTGAACACGTGCTTGAGAAATACTACGACAAAGCCGCATGCGCCGACAATGCCGACTTCGCCGTGGTGTTTATCGAATCACCCCACAGCCTGTGGATGGGCTACGACATGAAGGAGGGTTACATACCAATCAGTCTGCAATATGCCGACTACACCGCCACCACCGCACGCAAGCACAGCATTGCCGGAGGCGACCCGTTTGAGGACTCAACCAACCGCTCATACCGCGGAAAGACAGCCCACACCATCAACGCCTGCGACCTGACGCTGCTGCAACGCGTGCACAAGGAGATGGGCAACAAACCCGTGGTTGTGGTGCTGATGATGTCAAACCCTACCGTGATGCGCGAGATTGAGCCTCTTGCCGACGCAATCCTTGTTGGCTTCGACGTGCAGGCACAGGTGTATATGGACTTGATTTCCGGCCGGCGTGAACCGTCGGCACTGTTGCCAGTGCAGCTGCCGGAATCGATGGAGGCTGTGGAGGAGCATTGCGAAGACCGTCCGCGCGACATCCGTTGCTACCGCGACGCCGACGGAAATGTCTACGACTTTGCGTTCGGTCTGAACTGGAGCGGCGTAATCAATGACGAGCGCGTAAAGCGATACAAGTAAAGGCAGACCGTGCGGTCGCATGGCCGCGCCTTTCTGCAACCCCCAAAAAACAACGGCATCGGAAGCAATCGCTTCCGATGCCGTAAAAATTTCCCTACCGCGTTGTATATATATTGTACGATTTGCAATTCTAATGCCCCAAAATTACTTCTAAAAAACATACCTGTTACCTCAGAAAGTAAAATTCCAATGCTGAAATAGGCTGAAATCAAATAAAAACACTTATTTTTACGGACTGAAACAGACTGACAAAATGAGACTCAATAAACGTCAACAACTTAAAAGAGCGTATTTTACGTTTGAATGGCGACGAAAATACGATGCAACCAACTGGCAGCGCATAATGGTGCTGTCTTTTACCTGCTTTCTGATACTTGTAGCCGTCCCCCTCAACCTGCTCGGGCTGTCGGGCCCTACCGGAATCCTGTTCACAGCACTCAACTTAGGGCAGTATGCCTTTACTATCGGCGCCTTGTCGCTACTCGCATTCCGCGTTGTCAAACTGCGCGCCGCGCTGGCGTCAATACTGCTGATGGTGCAGAGCTTCATGGTGGTGGAGATGCTGGCATGCTCCATCAATCCGACATCAGAGAATGTGGTGCTCGTGCTTGGCGACCTATTCCTGTCGTTCGGCGTGATTGTCCTTGCGCTGGCTGCCAACTACAAAATCCTGCCTTTTGTGCTTGTGGCATTGCCGGCAAGTGCCTATATTTCATGCACGGCACTGATCGACAATGAGATGTTTACCAACTTCTTCCCTCTTATTTTCATGTCGTTTCTGCTGGTGCCGATACTCGGCTATATGTTTGTGCGCAATTTTCAGCGGCTTGAGACGGAGCATATCCTGATGAAGGACACCGAGCGCAACGTGCTTGACGCTCTCGGCATCGACAAAGAAAAGGCACTGGAATTTATCCACACTAAGAAAAAAGGCAAAATCAATATGCTCGACTTCTTTACCGACTCTGCTATCTGGAAGCTGCGCGACGAGATTGAGCGTATCGGCAACGAGGAAAAAGCTGCACTCAACAGGATTTCAGCGGCAATCCCAGGGCTGACGCCGTCGGAAGTGGAAATTGTCCAACTGATTCTGCACGGGCACAAGACGTCGGAAATCTGCATGATGCTGGGTAAGGAAAAAGGCAACATCACGAGTCAGCGCACACACATCCGCGCCAAACTCGGTCTCACCGATCCGCGTGCCGACCTCCGGTCAGCCCTGATTGAGCGAATCGAGCGGCAAGCGCAGTAGCGGCGAGACCGCCTAAAGCACGTCGCCTCCAGCACTGCTTTTTATGATTTTTTAACTACCCCCCCCCCGAAATAAACAGCTGTGCCACAATTGAAAAAAACAGTACCTTTGAAGTATTCAAAAACAAAGTGTTATGAAAGTATTATTATTTTCGTTGCTGTCTGCAATCGCAGGCATCGCCATTTATGCAGAAAATCCGGTTGGATACAGTTACACACCATTGGTCAGAGAAGGCGTGGAGTGGGGATACAAATGGACGTATTACCCTCTAAAAGAAGGCAGCTACTACCTGCAGCTCTCCGGCGACACCTTGATAAACAGCAAAACCTATAAAGTCTGCTACAGATATGCCACTGTCGACTTCCAGAAAGAGGACGCTATGGTTTATGGCTTCGTCAGAGAAGAGGGCAAACGGATATATGCGATAGGCAGACGTGTGCCCAACGGGACTAACATAGACATGTACAATTATTACGACAAGGACGCTTTGGAAGAGCGTCTCATCTATGATTTTGACTGGAAAATCGGTGATACATACAGACTTGCAGCAGACGAGCCATACATCACCATCACTGGGATTAAATATGTGGAGGTCAACGGGAAAAAGCGAAAGGCATTTTTTGCAACCCTCAACGGAGCTACTTCCGAAAGTCTTTTTGCCATTGAAGGGATTGGATTCATCGGCAGCAGACCGTTTGAGGCAGACATGATGAACCCGAACTTAAATGAGTGCGCCTGTATGCCTGAATATGTCGTTGAATTGGAATTCATGCAGAAAACAGACGACCGGTTCCACTATGAATTCCGCCGTGATGATTTCGACTTCAGCTTTGGCTCGGCAGAAAGTATAAATCCCGACAGCCCGGGACTGCGCCTGTCGGCCGACAATCTCTACTTCAACGCACCCAATCCCGACAGGCTCACCGCGTCGCTTGCCGACACGTCGGGGCGCATTGTCGCAGCCGCCACTATGGAAGACGGGACGACTGCAATAAACGTGGCGCAACTGCCCGAGGGCATCTATATTGCGACGCTGAGGTCGGACAAGGAATTGATTTTAAGCGAGAAAATCCTCGTAAGCCACCGCTGAACGCTGCCGCCGAATCATTGAGACGATTGGATGACTCCAATCACATATCAACTGTTGTGTCGACAGTGGTTTCCGGAGTCGGGTTGACAAATATGTCGACCGGCGGTTGCTGTGTTTCCTCGTCGGCAAGCCATGTGTCGGCAACGAGTTTCATCAGACGGTCCTGATAGTCGGGTTTAAGTGCCATCTTCTCCACCTCCGCGGCCTTCTTCTTGTCGACAGCCACACCGCCAAGCCCCTCTCTGAGATATTTTGCATAGACGGCAGCCGGCTCCTGCTCAATCATTCCTTCCTCGCAAGCCGCCGCAAAGCATGCCGCCGCCTGCGCGAAGTAGTCCTTGCCAATGTTGTTATACATTATTCCGAGCGTGTTGAGAGCCTTCGGGAAACGCGCCTCGGAGGCTTGCTGAAGCAGCGACACACACTCATCGGCCTCCTCGTCGCTCAAATCGTCGGAGTCAAGCGTATAGACATACGCAAGCAACGCTTTCGCCGACACGTCGCGCACCGACGCCGCCTTCAGGTAGCCCACACACTGCTCGCGTGTCGACGGCTCAAGGCGTCCGCCCTCCTTTTTCACAAGGGTCAACGCTTTCATTGTCAACCCTTCGGGTATATCCATCGTCACAAGATGCTCAAAGCATTCAAGCGCCTTGTCGTAGTCCTGCTTATACAAATAGGCATTGCCTTTCAGGTAGTAGAAAAACGCCGAATTGTCGGGGTTTTTCTTGTCGCAGTAGGTTTTCTTGAAGTCTGCCACATAACCCTGGTCGGCGGCGATGGCCATCCAAGCCATAGCCATGCAGTAGCTGCGCTCCGGACCCGTTCCGTCGCGGAAGGCAACGGCATAGTCCCACTGCGCACGATGCGATCCGAGCACCGCGGCGCGCCGCAGATAGTCGGCAGCCTTCAGCAAGTCGGGCTCCACACCGTCGCCGGCGGCATAGCGCAGGCTAAGGTCGTAGCACGCCTGTGGGAAATTGCCCGAAGCGGCTTTCTCAAGAAACTCCAAGCCCTCCACGTGGTTTTCCTCTCCGCCAAGACCTTTCATCTTCATCATTCCGCAGAAATACGTAGCCGACAAGTCGCCCTGCTCCGCCGCTTTCGCAAACCATTCCAAAGCGTCGGGCTGTCGTCCTGTATTCAGACAGATTAAGGCATATTCACGCTGTGCGTCGACCGAACCGCCCTCGGCGGCCATCTGGAAATACTGCACGGCTTTCGTCCCGTCGCGCTTCACGCCGTTTCCCGTCTTGTAAGCCAAAGCCGTCACGATGCCGTCAAACAGTCCGCCGCGCTGAGCCGCCGCCTCAACGGCAGTCATCAGCGAGTCGTTTCCGTCGCGTATTGATTTCAGATACAGCCGAGTGGACTTCAGAGAGTCCCTGTCGATGCCGTATCCGTAGCGATAGCACATTCCCATATTGCCCACAGCCTTTACATCGCCCTGCTTGGCAGCCTTCGCCCACCATTGCAACGCCTGCCCGTAGTCGCGCTTCATCCCGTTTGTGCCGTTGTAGCACCACTCGCCGACAGCATTCTGCGATGCTGCGTCGCCCTCCTGTGCTTTTTGCAGCACTGCGTTGGGCTGCGTTGCGAGAGCCATTCCTGCGGCAAGGGCCGCACATATCGTAAAAATCAACGTTTTTTTCATTCTTTCCAGTCTTTTAGTCTTTTTTCTACCATTCCGCAGCCGTGTCGGCGGCGGCAGGTTCGTCATAATAGTCATCAGCAGGCGCAACCGTGTCGGTCACCACAGCTTCATCGCCATAATACACAACGGAATCGGAAACCACGCTGTCGCAGACCATTGCGCCAAGCTCGTCAATATATTCATATTCTCCGTCGCGCAGACCGTAACTGTTGCCTTTCTTGTCGAGCACAAGCATCACCGCTGCCGCCACGACAATCGCGGCTGCAACCGACGCCAGCACAATCCACAACGGTTTCCGGCTTTTACGCCCGGATTCGATTATGCGAGTCGGCGCAGTGTCGGCATCCACCTCGCAAACGGCTTCGCCGCCATCGTGAAGAGACGCGAGAAAAGCCTCCACCGAAGGCGTTCGGTCGGCACGGTTCTGCTGCATCGCCCCGACAATGGCGTTGACCACCGGTCTGTCCAGCGTCTTGGGCAGCGACTGCACAATGCCAGCCGAAGTCTGCTCGGTGGCGATTGCCGGATCCTTGCCCACAAGCATGTAATAGAGCGTGGCACCGAGAGCGTAGACATCGGCTTGCGGCACAAACGTGTTGAGTCCGGCATATTGCTCCACCGGAGCATAGCCGTCGCTGCAGCCCTGCACACGCACCGTCGACGTGGGACGCCCGTTGCCGTCATAATGCTTCGCCAAGCCGAAATCGATGATTACCGGTATTTTCGAGCCGTCGGGCGTAGTCTTAAACATTATGTTGTCGGGCTTTATGTCGAGATGGTTGATGCGATGACTGTGCAGAAACGCCACAGCCCTTGCAACCGGCTCGATTATTTCAAGCGCACGCTGCTCGGGCAGCGGTCCGCCAGCCTTCACAATGTCGCTCAGCGAGCCACCGTTGAGATATTCCATCACATAGTAGACCGTGTTGTTTGCCTCAAACACCTCGCTGACAGGCACAATATTGTCCACCTGCCCGCTCAAGGCATTCAGACGCTCCGCCTCCGACAGGAAGTCCTTGCGGCTCTCCTCCACGCGCGCCTTCGACGGACGCGAATACACCACACCCGCCGACCCGGCATCGCGCTCGCAGGCGTCTTTCAGGAAATGCTCCTTTACGGCGAAATTTGTGAAGATGGGCACATTCTGGTAGACCAGCGTCGCCGACACCTTGTAGGTTATGCCGAAACCGCCCACACCAAGCACTTTCTCGATGCGGTATTCCCGGTTGGGACTTCGCAACAACGAGCCTACAGGCAACGCATACTTAAAAACCTCTTTGTCCATCTTAGATGCTCTGCAACGGCTGTCCAGCCAATTTTTCTATCTTCTGACGCTCAGCCTCCGCCTCGCGTTTCTTTCTCTGCTCTTCCTTGCGTTTCAATGCCTCTTCAGGCGACACTTGCTCCTGTTCCTGTGTCTGTGTCTGAGGCTTCACCGAGCCGTCCTGACCCTGCTTTCTGGACTGTACGGCAGGCTGTTTGGCTGCCGGACGGCGGAACGTGATTTTTTGGCTGTAGGCCACCTCCTCTGGAGTGCCGTCGGCATTGCGTGCCGGCTCGAAACGCATCATCCTGCACAGGCGCACCGCCTCTTTGTCGATAGCCGAATCAACGCTCTTTACCACCTCGACATCGTCGGTTGTTCCGTCTTCCTCTATCTTGAAACGCACCACAACCGTGCCTTCCTTTGTGGCGTCAGCCGGATAGCGCAGGTTGTCGTTGATGAATTTCTGCATATCGCCCTTGAAGCTCGGAGCCGTAGCCATTCCTTGTTTTTCCGACGGCATTTCGGTCTTCTCCTCCGATGCTTTCTCCACATTTTCTTTATCCTCACCGCCTTTCAAGCCCGAGAAGACAACCACTGCGGCAACAATCAATATCGCAAGAACCACAGCGGCGGCAATCACAGCGCCCATCGGCGTCTTTTTCCTTTTCGTGTATCCGCCAGCCGGACGCGCTTCTGCCGGCGTCACTATGCGCGTGGCAGTCTGCGGCTCCACCGGCAACGCGCCAGCCACGCTGTCGACACTGACAAGATATGCCGTATTGTTGTCGTCACTATCCACACTCATCGCAGCTATCCGGGCACATTTTTCAGCGTCGGAAGCCGGTTTGCCGAGGATTTCGACAAGCATATCGTCACTAAGATTCTTCAACACGCCGTCAGAGCACATAAACACATAATCGCCCGGACGCACATCGGTGATGTTGACCGTTGTTGCAGCCGAACGCTCCTGCTCTGCGTCGGGCACACACACCGAACGCGTAATCACGTTGCGGTCGGGATGCGTTTCCGCCTCCTTCTCCGTTATCACGCCGGCACGCACAAGGGCGTTGACCAGCGAATGGTCGTCGGTGCGGTAGACAATGCCGCTGCCCGGGCGCACATAGTACACGCGGCTGTCGCCGATATGGGCGATGAAACAGCCGTTGGAATGGAATGCCACAAACGTGAGCGTTGTAGCCATTCCCTTGTTCTCAAGCGTCGATACGCGCTGCAGTTCATTGAAAGCGAAGTCGAGAGCCTGCTCAAAGTCACGGACAGTGAACGGACACGACCAATCCCTACCCGCAAGCGCCTTCCCGAATGCGTCGCAGACGGTGCGGCTTGCCACTTCTCCTTTTTCATTTCCCCCTACGCCGTCGCAGACCACGAAAAACGGTTGCGGGTCTTTCGGCGTGTCGCAGTCGGGATAGCGCGAATCCTCCTGGTTGGCGCGCCGCCCGAGTTGCGTAAATGAGTATGGTTGATTCAATCGTATGTCCATATCCTTAAATTTCTAAGATTCTTGATTCGGTGCTTTTTCAAACTTGAATGTGGTGCGGCCGAGCACGATGGTGTCGCCAAACTCGAGATACTCTCCCATGCCGGCGCTCAAAGCCCTACCGTTGTGCTTCACCTTGTTAGTGGCGTTGAGTACAGTGAGTTTATAGATGATTCCCGCCGATTTTGTCTCGGCAGTGATGCTTATCGAGCGGCGGCTCATTGTCGGGTCGTCGACCATAACGTCACATGGAGCGTCGGTGTCCTGACGCCCTACGATGGTTTCTTTTCCCGCCAGCTCAAAAATACGGTCGGAGCGGAAATGTCCGCGTTTCTGCACGAGGCATCCACGACAGATATTGAAATTTTTCTGCACCGGCTTGGTCTTGTTGACCTTTTCTACCGGACGTGTCTCGGTGTTTTCGCCCTCTCCATTAGCCGCTTCGTAGACATAAGTCTGCACGCTCTGGCATTTCGGGCAGCGCACATTGTGCTGTCCGGGCTGCGGGTTGCGGATGCGCAGCTTCATGCCGCAGCTGGAGCAGAATTGCTCCACCACAGGCGCGTTGTCGGCTGGCTGTGGAGCCGGCTTTGGTGCTGGCTGAGGCGCAGGCTCCGGCTGCTTGTTGCTGTCTACAATCTTCACTGGAAACGGCTTGCCGCAAAACGGGCATGTTATTTTATAAACACCCGGAGTTTGCGGATTGCGCATACGCATCTGCTTTTTACACTCCGGGCATGTTACAAGTATAGTCTGATTTTCGTTGTCCATAGATGGTTTTTATCCAAGAGTAGTTGGGTCGATAATATCGGCTTCGAAAGAGTTGTCGTCAGGCATCGGATCGGTGTCGGACGCGGCAAGATAACCTGTTGTGTCGCCTTGCTGCTGGGCGTGGAGCATCTCCATGTCGCTGACGGTCGACACCACACCGAGTTCAACCTCGTTTCCGAAAGCGTCGCGCGCCACGTCAAACATCTGGTCGCCGTTTACGTCGACAAGCACCATTTCCGTGCCGTCTTCTGCCGTAATTGTAGTGGTTGTCTCAAGTTCTCCGTTCACGTTGTAGACCTGTGCAATCTCGCCCACCTCAAACGGGAAGTCGGAAGCCTGGGCATCGGTAGGGTCAATGATGTCGGCTGCAAGAATCTCGTCTGAAACATCGTCGGGGTTCACCGTCGTTTCCGTTGTCGTCGTGTGCTGCGTTGTGGCTGCAGGCTGTGTCTCAGCCACCGGTTCGGCTGCCACGACAGGTTCCGGCTGTGCCTCGACCACCGGTTCGGTGACAGTGTTGTCGGCTGTAAGTCCGGCAACGGCATCGAGCGCCTCGTCGGCAGTCATCGGTTCTGCCTCTACCGTACCCGCGAATTGCTGATAAAGCTCATAACCAACATAGCCGACGGCTGCACCGGCAGCTGCCATACCCGCTGTTTTCGCAGCGTTGTTTTCTTTGTTCTCTCCCTCAACAATCGTTGCGTCTACTGTTCCCTGGTTGCCTGCTGCAACAGTCTGAAATTTTAGTTTCTTGGTTTCCATAACATTTGGTTTTTGTTTCTGTCACAAAGTTAAGCGTCGGCAACGGCGTTTTGCAAACGTTTCGGGCCATACTGTTTGAACCCGGCAGTTTTTTTGACGAAGTGGCGCGTTTCTCTGTCGAACAGACTTCGTGTGCCTACCATTTTGTCAGCACCATGTTGTAAGAACGCTTGGCAGCAACAAGTTGCGGATGCTGTCTAACCTTGTAGCGGTCGTCGGGAGCGTTTGAGTTGCGCTTCTCCACACGCGCCGTCACGTCCTTGTAAATATATTTAAACAGCTCCATTACAGTCACTTCCTTATTATGGTCGGTGTCGGCCATTCCACGGATGCCTTTCAGCAAAGCCTGTGTCAGATAGCCCGCGCCAATCCATCCAGAGTCTTCCTGCGACATCTCGTCGGGACGGCTCGACAGGAAAAACACGATATCCTTGTCTGACGAACGCACATCCTGCGCTATCGTGCCGGAGAAGCAGGCATCGAAGAAGCATACGATTTCCTTTGCCTTCGAAGCCGAAAACAGCTGCATCATCTCGCTGTAGTTCACCGGCTTCATATCGGTTGCCACGATGCATCCATCCGCGCCGTGTCCGCTGTAGAAAAACACAATGCGGTCGCCCTCCTTGGCTTTGCTGCACACTGCGGCAAGCGCCACAATCACATTTTCACGCGTGGCGTTGCGGCTTGTCAGCGTGACCACGTCTTTGGCCTGCGTCTTCATGACGTCACTGAATTTGATGGCGTCCTGACCGCTGCGCTGCAAGTCGTGCTCGTCGCCATCATAGTCGGCGATGCCGATCGACAACACGAAAGTGCGCGCCGAGACGGGCGCGGATACCAGCATAAACAACGCCAGCATCAGGATGATTGTGATTTTCTTTCTCATAGCATAAATATTCTTTTATGATTCTTATGAATGTGCCTTACACGTCATGCACATCTGTTTCGTAATCTCATAATCGGTGAGCGGACGTCCGCAGCGCGGACACACAAGTATGCGCTGCTGACGGTCGTAGATGCGCTGCATCTTGTTTTTGCCAGAGGCAAAGAAAATGTAGACAGGAGGCAGCAGCATGCCGATGCGCATCACCATCAGCTGGAGTCGTGGCTGCTCCGAAAGGAATGGCATATACGACACGGCGATAACCACCACAGAAATCAATATCTGCACCAGCCCACGGTTGCGCTGCGCCGCCTGGCAACGCTCACGCTCTTTCTTGAACTGGTCGCGCCATTCCGCAAGCCGAGCGAACTCATAGGCGTAGTTCTCAGGGTCGTCCTCCACCACATGGTGAGCCATAAATGCATAGCCGTTGCTGCTCTCGTCGCCCAGCCGCACCATAGTGTCTTCTTTTATCTCCACACGGCTCACCCTCTGATACAATCCATTGTCGTCGCGCACAAACGTGCCGTTGGTCGAGTCCAGATCCTCAAGAATCCAATGTCCGCCCTCTATGGTGATACTTGCATGCTGGCGACTGACTCCCGCATTCTTTATCGGAAACTTCTGGTCGCCCTGTTTGCCTATGATAATCTTTGTCATAACGGTCTACTCCTCTTTGTTTTTAATTCTCTCGGCGAAACTTTTTCTAATCAAGTCCTTATATGCCTTCAACAATGCTTTAGGCACGTCGAGTACATAGGAATGCTCCTGATTGTCAGACAGCGTCAGCCGCTGCTTCAACACATTGATGTGGGTCAGATAGGTTTGGTTGACAAGCAGGCTGCGTCCAAGTCGCACAAACGGGCTCCGGCGGTCTTTCGGGACAATCATCTTTATCATTCCCTCCAATTTCGACAGTCCAAGCGTTATCATCATCTGCATTCCGCCGATATAGACGATACGCGAGTAATTTCCGCTCGCCTGTATGTATGCCACCTTGTCAAGGTCGAGCACAAACAGTTCGTCGCGCGAATTGATACACAATTTCAGCATAATCCTTCGTTTTTGATTAGTCAACGATTTCTATGACACCACTTTTAAAAAAGGTTTCAATTGCAAAATTATTAATTTTACTTGCTTATCCAAACTTTTTTCGCTTTTAAAAAGCAAAAAAATCGGTATGCGCCCGGTTTTCTCCGACGCATACCGAATTGTCAACAGTCTGCACTGTATGCTAAATCTCTGAAATCTTCAGCACAAGGTCTACGAGATAGGCAAGCACGTTGTCCTGCTTGTTGTTGTTCACCTTCAGTTCAAACAAGTTGTCATGCTTGTCTGAATAACTGATTGCCGTAAGGTCGAGGTCGATGCCAAAGGCGCGCTTGATGCTTTGCGCCGCTGGCGATGTCTTCGACAGGTTGACAAACATTGCCGCCGACTTGCCACCAAACATTCCCGGGTCTGCAAGAGGCTGCGACGGAGCGGCAGTTGTGGAAACAACGAGATAATTACCCTCGCTCTTGATGCGCACTGTGGTCTCGCTGTCGATAGGAAACGACACCGAACCGTCGGTCGCTATCGGCAGGCCGAGTATCGACGCGAGCGTGGCAACATCAGCTTCCAGACTCTTCTTGCATTTTGCCACCATTGTGCCATTGATTGACTTCTGGTTGAATTTATCATAGTTGCCCCATTCCGACTCTACTTTTGTTGTCAGGTCGCCTGAGATTGAGATGCCAAAAGCCACGTTGTCGTCGAGGTTTTTGAAGATTTCCTCAACTATCGCCTTCTGTGTCTCGTCGTAGATTGTGCCCTCGATAAGGTTTGAGTACATCTTCTTGACATAGTCGGGAATCACCGACGCATAGACCATCGTGGTCGACTTGTCAAAGAACTTGAGCATACCGGTGTCAATCGTTTTGTTGCCAACGACCTTTGAAACGATGTTCTCGCCCTTGCCGTCCAAGCATTTGCACTTCACAGAAAGTTTGTCTTTCTCAAAAAGCACCGTCAGATAGATATGGCTGTCGAAATATTCCTTGATATTCATGTCGTCAAGCGACAGCCCGTATCTCGACATTTCCTTATTCATCATCTGCTCGGTCATTCCGCCGCCCATCGACATTATTTCCTCCATGTTGAAATATATGTTCAGGTCGCCGTCGCTCATGTTGTCGGCAAAACCCGGAGCCTCAGCCACCGACTTCTCCTTGTCAAGGGCAATGAATGTCTTCACCGCGTCGATGCCATCGTCCAGATTTTTCGGGCAAAGCCAAGCCTTGTTGCCGTCGACAAACACAGAAGGCGCGTTGCCGTCGGCCTCATAGGTTGTCAACCCGCCCGACTCGCCTTTGGTCGTGTTGTCGGCTACAAGATTCAGTTTCTCAAACTTGCTCTCGTCGCTGATGACAAACGACAGGTAGCCGTCACCTTCGTATTCAAACATCACCATCTGTTCCATGTCGATGCCGCTATCGCCTTTCATACACGTTTTTATGAACTCAGCCGCCTCTCCAAACTTCTCTTTCGGGAACTTCTTCACATACTTCTCCAGATTTCCTTTTTTCGCAAGGTCGCCAGGCTTGAACACCATCACAGCCTTTGACTCCTTAGGCACATAGTTCACCAAATCCGACGGGCTGTCGGAACACGATGCGAACACAAACACCGTCAAAAGCAGCGCCACTGCCGCTGACAAATGACTCCTGAACGATTTTTCCATAATTATTCAGTTTCTTGTTAGTATTTCCTTAACTCCATCGCCGACGGCACATTACGCGTCATCGACAGTGCAAATATAAGCATAACACTCGTATCTACAAAACGCGCATCCTGTTATTTTACTCCGGTAATCGCAATTTTTTCAGAGAAATGTCAGGCGGGAATAGCGACCGGCTATGGTGGCGGCGGCATCGCGGAGCTGCTCGGCGGTGACGCTGCGTATGCGGTCGGTGATTTCGTCGACGGTGCTGACCGTCCCGAAGTGCATCACGCTCTTGCCCATCGACAATGCTGTGCCTTCAAGACTCTCGCTGCCCACGAGCAACTGACCCGCATATTGCTTCTTTGCGGCGTCGAGCGCACGCTGGCGCATCGTTGACGATGCGAGCGAGTCGAGAGTGCGGTCCACGAGGTTGAGACACCGCTTGGCGTAGCGCTCGTCGCTTCCGAAATAAACGGTCATCAATCCGCTGTCGGAAAACAAAGTTACCGCCGACTCGACGGTATAGGCATAGCCGTGGCGTTCGCGTATCGCCACATTGAGCAGAGAGTTCATCCCCGGACCTCCGAGAATGTTGTTGAGCAGCAGAAGCGCGTATTTGCGGTCATCGTGCATTCCGAATGTGGGAATGCCAATCACGGTGTGTGCCTGATGAGAGTCGACAGAGCGTGTCTCGGCAAACTGCGGCAACACAGCTGGCACGCTGCGCCCGGGGCGCACAAGCGTGCGGCTGAAGCTTCCGAAATGCCGCTCGGCAAGGCGGAAGAAGCGTTCGGGGGCTGCGTCGCCCACTCCAAACAGCACCATATTGCCTGGGGTGTACAGGCATTCTATGAATCTGCGGCATTTCTCCGAAGAAAGTCCCTGCAGAGAGTCCTCGTCGCCGAGGATGTTGTGTCCGAGAGCGTTGCCCGCGAAAATCAAGTCCTCAAAGTCGTCGTAGACGGCCTCTGACGGCGTGTCGCGGTATGACAGAATCTCTTCCAGCACCACCTCCCTCTCCTTTTCTAACTCATGCTCGGGAAACACAGAGTTTTGCACAAGGTCGGCAATAAGTTCCATGGCTCGCGGCATATTCCCCTTTGGAAACAGCGAGTAGACGAGCGTCTCCTCCTTCGACGTGTAGGCGTTGAGTTCGCCGCCGACAAGCTCCATTCGGTTGAGTATGTGCCATGCGCGGCGTCGCGACGTGCCTTTGAATATGGTATGCTCCACAAAGTGCGCAAGCCCCCTGTCGACGCCCTCGTCGCGGCTTCCGGCATTGACAGCCACACCGCAGTATGCCACGTTTCCATGCCGCTGACAGTAGACGGCACGCATGCCGTTGGCAAGCGTGTGGATTATGCAGTTCTTGTCCATATCCGTCAAATCATATAAACGCAGAGGAATCCGTTGAGCACGCCGGCAATCACCTGCCACAGCGTGTGCCGCTCCATTGCGATGCGCGACGTGCCGAGGATGCCTGCCGTGATTATCATCACGCAGATTATCGGCATAAGGTCGAAAACGCCGTCACCGTAATTGTTGATTTTACAAAGCAAGCCGATCAGTCCGCCGATACCAGCCATGTGCGCGCTGATTTTCCAGAAGAAGTTGACCACCATCGACACCAGAGCCGACGTAGCCGCTCCGAAGAGAAACATCCACATCCACGTGGGAGCGTTGATGTTGAACAGATAGAGCGCGCCGACAACATAGCAAACCGTGATGATTGAGTATGGCAGAAACCGCTCCCTGCGTTGATTCAGATGCACATCGGATATTATGCCGAAATGCTTCATCACAATAAACAGGATTGCCGGCACCACGCATGTGAGCACCGCCACCACAGCGATGACGATAAGTTTGTCGGTGGTGAGCAAAATCTGGTAAGTTGACAGTTGGAATGCGATGAGCATACCGTATGTTGGCATGAACATCGGCGACAGCAGAAACGAGAATACGGCAGCCACATAGTGGATTACACGCATCGTTTTCTGTTCAAGCGACATTATTGTCGACGTGATTTCCGTTTTCAGATTTTCCATATCATAATTCTTTACGCAGCCGTGCCACAGGGAAACCCAGGCGTTCGCGGTATTTGGCGATGGTGCGGCGTGCTATTTCATAGCCTTTCTTGTTGAGAAGTTCGCAAAGAGCCTCGTCGGAGAACGGCTTTTTCTTGTCCTCGTGTTCGATGATGTCTTTCAATGCCGACTGAATCTCGCGAGTCGACACGTCTTCGCCCGACTCATGCTTCATACCCTCGTTGAAGAAGAACTTCAGCGGGTATACGCCGCCGGGAGTCATCACGTATTTTCCTGAAGTGGCGCGTGATATCACCGACAGGTCATAGCCCGTTATCGCGGCGATGTCTTTCAGCACCATCGGCCGCAGCTGCGACTCGTCCTCGGTGAGGAAAAACGCTTTTTGCCATCCCACAATGGCGCGCATCGTGCTGAACAGCGTCTGCTGCCTCTGCTTCAGCATCTTGATAAACACCGATGCCGACTCGTATTTGTCTTTGACAAATCGGTTTGCCTCCTCCTCGTTGCGGTTGCGCGGCTTTGCGGGGAGATTGTCATACATTGCTTGGAACGACTCCTCAATCTGCAGGTCGGGTACATTATTGAGCAGCGTCAGCGTTATTGTATCGCCGTCCACATCGACGTTGAAGTCGGGGATTATGTGCTGCGCCTTTTGGTTTTCGCCGCCTCCGTAAAGGCTTCCCGGCTTTGGATTGAGAGCCTGTATAGCTTCAAGCACATGGCGGAACTCCTCTTTATCGAGTTTCATTGCCGCCATAATCTTGTCGTAGTGTTTTTTTGAAAATTCGGTGAAATATTTGTCGACAACCGTGTAGGCATGTAGGTTTTCGGGCGTTCCCGGCAGCCGTTCCAGCTGCAGCAGCAGACAGTCGCGCAAGTCGAACGCCGCCACCCCCGCAGGGTCGAGCTCACGTATTGCCTGCAGCACGGTGTTGATTTCCCCGTCGGTCACGTCAAGTCCTTCCTGAAAGATAAGGTCGTCGGAGATTGCCGACACCGAGCGGGTAAGATATCCGTTGTCGTCGATGCTACCGATGATGTAGTCGGCTATTTGCTGTTGCTTTTCTGTCAGGTCATGCTCGTTGATTTGCTCCGTAAGATAGTCAATCAGCGTGCTTTCCGACGTGATGATAGGCTCAAGCACCTTGTCGTCGGCGCTGTGGTTTGATATGTTCAGGCGATAGTCGGGAGTGTCGTCGGCATCGTCCTCCGGATCGTCGGCGTCGCGCGCCATTGTCGTGTCGGGAGCAATGTCGTCAGCCTTTTCCTCACTTTCCTCGCCGCCTTCCTCGCTGCCTTCCTCACTTCCGTTCTTCTGGCTGTCGTCCTGCTCAGCCACTTCGATTGCCGGATTGTCAAGGATTTCGTGGCGCACCTCATCTTCCACCTCAAGGCTGTTCATTTCCAGCAGTCTGACAAACTGCACCTGCTGCGGCGACAGCCGTTGCTGCAGTTTCTGTTCTTGTGTCAGATACAATGCTTCCTTCATATCAACGTTTTCTGTTTCTACGGTGCGAAGTTACGCAAAATTTATTTTTCAAGCAAAAGGTTTACGAGAGTCTGTCCGACAGCCTTCAGCGGACGGCGGTCGATATGGGTCATCGTGTCGTCGGTTGTGTGCCACTGCGGGCAGAATCCCGTCGGAGAGTCCATCCTCTGGTCGATGATGTCGATACACGGGATTCCGGCATTGTTGATTGCCAAGTGGTCGTCGGTTATGCCGCCGCCGTTGGCGTTTACAAAGAAGTTGCCGTAGCCCAGACGGTTGGCGGCAGCCCACACGCGGTTGACCACGTCGGGAGCGTACTGCTGCGAGAAATATTCGCGCAGGAATGTGGCATTTGCGTCGCCCACCATGTCGAGCAAAATGGCATATTCCGGACGGGTGTAGCCCTCGCGGTGAGGCGTGCGCACCCAGTGCTGGGCACCGAGAGCCCACGAGTCGGGATTGTCGCCATTGTCGTCGCCCCAGTCCTCCGCGTCGACGAGCAGGATGTCGATGCCCACCGCCGGCTCGTTGTTTTTGAGCAGACGTGCCATCTCAAGCAACACACCCACGCCGCTGGCACCGTCGTTGGCACCCATCACCGGTTTGCGGCGGTTGTCGGGGTTGGGATCGCTGTCGGCCCACGGACGACAGTCCCAATGAGCCACCAGCAACACTCGTCTTTTCTTTTCCGGATAAAACTCACCCACGATGTTGCGCGCGTGCAGCAGAGTGCCGTCAAAAGCCTTCATGTCGGCGCGCTGCTCAGTCACCGTTGCGCCGCATTGCCTCAACCGCGAGGCAATCCAGTCGCCGCACTCCGAATGGGCATCGGTGTTTGGCACACGCTCCCCAAACGCACATTGGCGCGCCACAAAAGAATAGGCGCTGTCGGCGTCGAACGTGATTTCCTTTGCCTCATCGGCTGTCTGCTGCGCGGTGTTTCCGGCAGTCTTGCCCGCACATCCTGCCACCGCCACAATGCAGCAAGCCATCAGAGCGATTGCATATTTGCTTTTGTTCATATCTGTCTGAAAATTTGTCGGATGCAAAATTAGCGAAATTTCCGAGCCTGTGCAATGTTTTTATATACTGCGGCAACAAGCCATCTGTCATAATAACACACAGAAAAGGGTATCCTCACAGACACCCGATCCCTTTACTATTTTTATCTAATCTCGCTTTTCCTTATGAAACGCATTTTGATTTTTACCTTCAGTCTTCTTACGAAGACTGCATCTTTTTCATAAACTCAATTTTTTATACCCACAATTATACCCTTTTAAAAAAACTATTTTCAGCCCTTTGTTTCTTAGGACACAACAAAGATAAAACGAATATTTTACAAAAACAAGTGTTTTGCTTATATTTTATCACGAAAATGAAGAAAAAACTTATTTCTTGTTTTCAAATATGTTTTTCAAGAGCAAAAAACAACCGGCGCCACACTTTGAAGCGCGACGCCGGATGGTTGTTATTTCCGCAGCAGCTGCTGCAGCAACACCGGTTCGTTGGTGGTTATGAAGTCCACTTTCTGATCGATGAGCCATTGCATGTCCGCTTCTTTGTCGATTGTCCAGACATTGACTTTCAGTCCTAATTTGTGAGCCTCCTCAATCCATTCCGGATGTTTCTTGATGGGACCCATGCTGTAGTCAAACCCGGCAAAGCCGAGAGTTTTCAATTCCGCAGGCGAGAGTTCGCCGTTGAGATAGTAGATGTCGGTGCCCTGCGGCGCCACGCGCTTGAATTCCTTGCAGGCAAAGAGCGAGAACGAGATGTACTCCGTGCGGTCGGTCAAACCGTATTTTTCCACCATCTCCACAATTTTAGCCACAGCCTCGGCTTCCTTCTCCTTTGTCTGATGAGCCTTCAGCTCGAGCACAATCCGCGTTTTCAGCGTTTTTGCCTTTGCGAGATACTCATCGAGCGTCGGCATGTGCTCGCCGTTGTCGAGAATAATCGCGCTTAGTTCAGCCGACGAGCTTTGCTCAACGTTGTGCCCCTTGAACACAGCGTCGTGGTTCACGAAAAGCACGCCGTCGGTGCTCAGCCACACGTCAAGCTCGGAGCCGTAGCAATCGATCGAGTCAGCCTTGCAGAGCGACGCGATGCTGTTTTGAGCCGAACCCGGCGCACGCCAATATCCGCGGTGCGCCACTACTTGCGTCTGTGCGGCAGCCGCCACAGCGGCAAATGCCACAAACAATGTTGTGATGTAATTTCTTAGTCTCATAATATCAATAGTTATTTTTCAACAAACCATAGCGATGCCACCTTGCGGCGTATTGCGATGACGTTGCCCAGCGTGATAAGTCCGATCACGACAAGTCCGGCAAGCGCCGACAGCCATATCGGTTCGCCCGAGAGCGAGAACACCTGCAGCTGCGTCATGTAGAGCGACCGCGCATAGAGCAGCAAGGCTATCGACAGCACATAGACGGCGGCATTGACGTAGACCACCATTTTCACGTATGTACCCGCCACTTCCGCCGGAGTGTAGCCGAGCAGCAGCAAGTCCTGCAGCTTCCTTGTGTTTTTCTGCAACAGCAGATAGATGCTCAGGATAAGGATAAAGAACGACAGCAGGCTGATTACCAGCCCCACGGCTATCACGATGCCCATAATCACGGTCAGCATGTAGCTCGCCTTGTTGGAGTTCATCTTGTCGCCGGCAATCTCATAGCCGTGCTTCTTCATGTATTTTTCAATAGCCACATCGCCGGGCTTGCTCACCTCGAGGATGAGCCGCGACGGCTGCACGTTGACCTCCGGCGCATAGCGCGCGTTGCTCCATTGCATAAAGCTTTCAGGCACGATAATCGTGTTCAGCCGGTTTGAGAATCCCACGATGCGCCCCTCGATGTATTCCTGATGACCGTCGGTCGCGGTGACGGCAAGCATGATAGGCACCTTGCCCACCATGTCCTCGCTCAGCTGCGGCATGCCTTGCGACGCCGCAAATCCGAAGTTGTAGAGCGACAGATAGTCTTTCGACAGCAGGATGGGCACCACCGGGCGCGGGCTGTTGGCGTCGAATCCCCATTTTATGTTTTTCGTGTCGATAAATTCGTCGGGCACCGACTCGAAAAATATATATGTGTGCAGGCTCACGGAACGTCCGCTGATTCCCAGGTTGCCCATCACCTTATAATTTGTTGTCGAGAACCGTCCCACCTTGCGCATCCACGGCTGCCGCTCGAGGTCGGCAATCTCGCTTTCCGAGAAAGCGTTGGCGTCAGTTCCTCCGAGCATACTTTTCACCATCGACGCCGTGCCGATGCTCTTTGTCACCACAAGATAGTCCTTACGGATGAAACTGTCCTCGTCTTCAAACACCGGACGCACGTCCTGCCAGAACTGCAGACCGAGCAGCACGATTGTCAAACCCACCATGTTTGCAATAGCGAAACCAATGAGTTGCGCCTTGCTGATATGCTTGCGCAGCAGTTTCCACATCAACGGATTTCTCATAACTTCAGTGCCTCCTCCACTGCGATGTCAAGATTGTTGCCCACCGATGTAGCAATGACAGCCGCGCCAGTGCGTGCCGCCTCCTCGGTGATGATGTCGGCAACGATACGGTTGTTTGTCTCGTCGAGGTGGCTCACCGGCTCGTCGAGCAGGAAAAAGTCGCACGGCTGGCACACCGTGCGTATTATTGCCACTCGCTGCTGCTGTCCTATCGACAGTTTTCCCGCCGGACGGTCGGCGCGGTCGGCAACCCCCAGCCGCTCGAACAGGCTGCGGATCTCGGCAGTTGTCTTATGTCCGGTAAGCCGGTTCTTCAGCTCCACATTTTCCAAAGCTGTAAGCTCAGGAAACAGTCGCATCTCCTGCGGCAGATAGGCAATGTGGCGACGTCGCACGTCGCACCACTCCTCCACGGTCAGCTCGTCGATGGAGCGACCGTCAAACAGGAACGTGCCTTCATAGTCCTTGCGGTAGCCGTAGAGATATGCGCACAGCGACGACTTTCCGCAACCGCTTTCCGCCGAAATCAGATATTTTTTTCCGCGCTCAAACCGGAGCGTCTTCAACCACACTTCCGACTGGATGCCCGGTTGTCCGGCAAACACCCGCGGCAGAGTGTTGACAAGTTCTATTGTATTCATCTTTATAAGATAATTTTTATCGTTTCAAAAGTAGCCCAAACAATCGTAATACGCAAACCTCCGTCGGCATTTCCTCACAGCAGTCCCTGCTCTATACGCGTGGCTATGCGGTCGATCATCGCGTCGGTCTCGTCGGTGGCCGGATGCCAGTCGGCTTTCAGATTGACATTAAAGAGCCGTCCGAACGCCTGATAGAACGACGCACGGAACGTGCCTAAAAACGCCTTGATGATGCCGTATGACTTCTGGTTTGTCTCGCGGTTGATGAGTTTCACAAGCACACGCGCCTGCTGACGCGAGAACCGCTTCAGTTCAGGCTTATATTGGTTGAACACATCGCGCTCCATGCTCTTCAGATAAGCCTCGCGTTCTTTCGTTGTGGGCAGAGTCTCGATGTATTCATACGTTTCGATTACGGTGGCGGATATAAGTTTGGCATAAGGCAGCCCCTTGCGCACGTCACGGACGGTGCGCCAATAGAACTGTTCCTGATTTTTGTTTTTAAAACGTTCGGGAGGAAAAACAGTGACATTGTTGATTACGAGCATCAGCGCGCTGTCGCCCTGCTCCGTGCGGAAATAATAGTAACCATGATAGGTCTTGTTGCGCGGAGAAGGCAGTCCGTCAGTTTCGGCAAAGGCACATGCCGCCGTTGCCAACATCAGGAATAGAATTATACGCTTCAACATTTGTCTGACAAAATTTTGTGCAAAAGTAAGTATTTGCCACGACTTAGCGTATAATTTTATGATTTTTTGGATATTCTGCGACGAGCGGTTTGCGTCTATCCGAAGAAGATGCCGCCATCATTCATATCCATCCATGTATGGTCGCCGGTGCGCACATTCAGATCTCCGTCGGAGTCCATCCACATATTTCCTCCGCAGTGGTTTAAGAACTTGCCGCCTTCGTCGCCTCCGACAACGAATTTTGTGCCTTCATTGTCGTTGTAGTTTAAATCGTCGTTGTCATCATTGCCACCCAACCAAGAGTGATGATTGAAAAAATTAAAGAATCCCATAATTGTAACGTTTTTCCTATACAAAAATAGCGATTTTTTAATTACAAACAAACGATTGAAACTTTTTTACGACATTGCATCGCAATAATTACGTATCTTTACCACCGAATTAAAACCACTAATATTTTCAAATATGAAAAAATTATCTACTTTCCTTTTGATTGCGGCTGTTGCGGCAGGTATTGACGCTAACTCAGCCGAGGTGACGCGCATTGCAGCTGGCGACCACACGATGCTTCTCACAAAAGACGGCAAAATCTACGTGAGTGGAAAAAACGACGCCGGGCAACTCGGCGACGGGCACTACTACGACAGCGAGATAAGCGACAACCACTACAACGCCACCACGTTCAAGCCCGTAGAAAAGGATGGCGTTAAATTCCGATCAGTGACCGCCACTCTCTACAACTCTTATGCTATCGCCTCCGACGGCGCTCTCTATGCCTGGATGCCTACGGACAATTGGGATTGGTCAGCGTAGGAACATACAGCGGCATCTACACGCCGACAAAGGTGGACGATGCCAAATGGGCGGTGGTGAAAGGCCGCTCGACAACAATAGTAGGTATTCATACCGACGGCACATTGTGGGCGTGGGGCAAGAACCTCACCGGGCAACTCGGCATTGGCGCCGACAGCGAGATGAAAGAGTGCGCGATGGCTCCTGAGAAAGTAAGCGACGAGCGTTGGATTGACTGCGCTTCGGGCTACTACCACAGCACTGCGGTGAAAGCCGACGGCACATTGTGGGCATGGGGCGACAACTCGCAGAACCAGGTGAACAGCAGCACCACCGCCATATTCACAACTCCGCAACAAGTGGGCGAAGACACCGACTGGACTCAAGTGCAGGCGGGTTTGAAGATGTCGGCGGCATTGAAAGCCGACGGCTCGCTGTGGACTTGGGGAAACAACGAAGAGTCGGCACTCGGACGCGCTGTTGAAGGCAAAACAGACGGCAAACCCATGAAGGCGTTCGACAAAGTGTTGTCATATTCTGTCGGCGACATGCATGTGCTCGTCATCAAGGACGACTACACTCTTTGGGGATGGGGATACAACCTCCACGGAGAGCTTGCCAACGGCACAAACAGAAATATTGACACACCGACACAGATAGGCACGGCGCAATGGCAGACTGTTGCCGCAGGTTTCTATCATTCTGTTGGCGTACAGATCGACGGCTCTGTATGGTCGTGGGGATTCAACCGCTACGGACAGCTCGGACTGGGCGATGACAACAACCGCGCCGAACTTTCAAAAGTAGACTTCAATCCAGAAGAGGGCGCTGTGGCTGAAATAGCGACAGACTCAGCAGTCAAGGTATATCCGACGGTTGCCGAGGAAACGATAACCGTAAACTCCGACGCGACAATCAGCAGCGTCAGCGTCTACAACGCCAACGGCCAGAAAGTTGGCTTCAAGATGGTCGACGGAACACAGACAAGCCTCAACGTGTCGCATCTCGCTGCCGGAACTTATTTCGTGGCAACAGAGAGTGACGCAGGGAAATCAGTGGCTCGTTTCATTAAGAAATAAGACTTATGAACAATCGTTTTTTCCTTAGCGTGGTGGCGGCGTTGTCGATTGTTTCCGCCAACGCGGAGCGTCTGCTTGACAGCGCCGACAATTGCCTTGTGGTCGACAACGAACCGATGGTGTTCGGATCGATGGTGAGCAACAAGGCGTGGACCACCGCAGAACAGCAGACAGCGGGTCTTGGACTGTACCGCTTTTTCGGATACACGGTCGATGCGAAACCGGTGGTTCTAAGCACCGATTTCCAAATCGAGTCGGCAGCATACAAAAACGGCACTTACTATATCGAGTCGACAGCCAATGCCGACACCGACGCCGCTGTAAAGCTGCACGGACATCTGATTGCCTACGAGCCCGACCTGGACATCATGTCGGAAATTGCGCCGATAACCAACATCCACAATTTAGCAGGCAGCATTGCCTACAATCCTGCCGACAACAAGATGTATTGCTTCTTTGCCAACGAGTGGACGGAGTCGTATACGGAGTTTGGCACGTTTGACGAGACAACAGCCACCTCAACGTTCATACGCTCGTACTACAACGACATCATAACGATGGCAGCGCTTGCCTTCGACCGCAACGGTCAGGGATATGCCCTCAACGTGAAGGGCGAGCTGTATCGCCTTGACGCCGCCACCGGCGCGCTGACAAAGATAGGATTCACGGGCGTCACCCCGCGCTATTCGCAAAGTATGGCGTTCGACTACCGCAACGACAAGCTGTATTGGTTTGGCTCGTCGGTCGACAACACGATGCGCCTCTATGAGATCGACACAGCCACCGCCAAGGCAACGGCCGTGTCGGGCAATTCGCAGGCGCAGTTTCTCGGCATCTATTTTGAGAATCCCGTCAACGCAGCCCCCGACTGCGTGACCGACCTTGCATACACCTCCACAGGCGCACGCCGCGAGGGCACACTGAGTTTCCGCATGCCGGAAAAAACCTTCGGCGGAGCGGCTCTTGAGGGTACACTCAACGTCCGCATCGCCATCGAGGGTGTCGACACAGTGACAATAAGCGGCAAAAATCCTGGAGAACTCGTCAGCCTACCGCTGACACTGCCCGACGGCACAGCGCGCATCGTTGTGACGGCAGACAACGCGAAAGGCTACGGACTTCAGTCGCGCGTGAAGACACAGGTGGGCGTCGACCAACCGATGCCGGCAGGAAATGTGTCGCTGCGTGTCGACGGAGGAGAAGCCACATTGTCGTGGACAGCACCGACAGCGGGCAAGAACGGCGGCTACGTTGGCAACCTCACCTACCGCGTGGAGCGCAACGACGGAGTGGTTGTTGCCGAAGCGACAACAGAAACGTCGCTGACAGGATTGCAGAAAGGCAAATATTCATTGACTGAATATAAAGTCACCGCCGCCAACGAAAGCGGCGCTGCCTCCGCGGCGACAAGCAACAGCGTGATTCTCGGCGACGCATTGGCAATGCCGTTCAAAGAATCGTTTGACGGAGGAACGTGCCAGCACACATGGTGTATGGGCGCGGCATGGGACACATTCACCGCAGGCAACGATCCGAAGACACAGGATGCCGACGGAACAGACGGACTCATCTCGTTCTGCTGCTACTCCACCAACGTGGCCAAAGGCACAGTGTCGACAATCGTCTCTCCGGCGATAGCCGTGGGCGGACAGCAGGCATATTTCAACTTCTCGGTTTATCACTATAGCGGCACGTTCGCAACCGAAGACTCGCTGACACCTTGCGCCATCGCCGCCGACGGCAGCGTACAGACCCTCGGCGACCCGATTATGCGCGACAACGGCACAACCGGATGGAAGGAATACTCATATCCCCTCAGCGGCAACGTAGTTTGCGTAGCGCTGAAAGGCTATTCCGACTACGGCTACAACATCCACGTGGACCGCATCGCAGTGTCGACCGAGCAAAGCGGTGTGAGCGCCGTGGAAATCGCCGACAATGCATTGGTGACCGTCTACAACCTCAGCGGAGCACGTGTCGCCGAGCGGATGCAGCGTAGCGACGTGTCTACGCTCGCTCCAGGCTGCTACATTGTGCGTTCGGCAACAGCGACTGAAAAGGTGATTGTCAGATAGCATCGGCAACCATACTACAAATACAACCGTCCCGGCAGCGTCAAAGTTGCCGGGACGGTATGTTTTTTTAGGGTCAGCAGCGGAAGCGGCGGAAATCGGAAGCTGAAGAGCCTGCAACGAGGCGGAAAAACTTCTCAAAGCACTCTGCCGACGGGAAGCCGAGCGACCGGGCGATGTCGGCCACGGGGCGGTCGGTGTCGACAAGAAGCATCTTGGCGACGCGCAACTGACGCAGCTGCGCAAATTCACGGAACGTCCTACCCGTGGAAAAGCGCACAACACTTGCCAAATATGTCTCGGAAACGCCGAGCGCCCGTGCCGGCAACCCTATCGGCGGCACGTCGCACCCGTGGCCTTCGGCATAGAACCGGTCAACCGTCTTTTCGGTTTCTGCCACATACATCGCGCAATAATCCTCATGCAGGATAAACTGCCGCTGATAAAAGCGCCGGCAGTTGGCAAGCAACAAGTTGATTTTTTCAGCAAGCAATGAATCTTTGGAATCGCCAGTGTTGTCAGAGAGAATCCCAGCCACGGCATCAAACAGTCGGTCTACCACGCTTTTCTCGCGCAGCGAGATGTGAAGCGACTCTCGCGGATAGCGGTAGCCGAAAAATGCGTAGTCGGAGAATACGCCACGCAGCGGCGGTTGCAGCGACAGCGATTTGTGGAACGACAGCACCCGTGCGTCGGCAGCCACCGGCATCGCCTCACCCGGCGGAAAAAACGACATCCGCGCGTCGGCGTAGTCGCAGCATCGGCATGCGAAATCGCCACGGATTTCCATCGCCACGGCATAGTGGCAAAGGCGCGACGGGGCGTCGGCAGCCGATGTCACGGCGGCGGTGCTGTTGTGCTGTACGACTGTCATTTTATGCCTGCAGTTTACGATATTCATTCGGTGTCTGCCCAACATTTTTCTTGAAAATTCGGTTGAAATGCTGGGAATACTGATAACCCAATTCATACGAAATCTCGCTGATGGTCTTTTCTGAACCGAGCAGCAGCTCCTTTGCGAGCGCAATTATTTTGTCCTGTATGTATTCCTGCGCCGTCTTTCCTGTCTCCTTCTTAATCAAATCGCCGAAGTAGTTTGGCGACAGACACACCTTGTCGGCAAAAAACTTCACCGACGGCAGCCCCTCCGACTGCGTGCGTCCGCTTGCGAAATATTCGTCGAGAAGCGTTTCAAACTGCGCAAGGACTCCGTGGTTGACAACGGAACGAGTCTCAAACTGCCGGGCATAGAAACGCATGCAGTAGTCGAGCAGCAACTCGATGTTGCGCGCAATCAGGCGACGGCTGAACTTGTCGATGGGTCGCTCGATTTCCGTCGCTATCTGGTCAAGACAGTTGCTGAACAGCACCTTCTCCTCGTCGCTGAGATGCAGCGCCTCAGCCGAAGAGTAGTCGAAAAACGAATAGTTCTTGATGCCCTGCCCCAACGACGTGCCCCGTATAAGGTCGGGATGGAAAAGCAGTCCGCGAGCTTTCGGCTTGAATCCCGGCTCCATATTGACTTCGACCACCTGTCCCGGAGCGAAACTTGTGACCGTGCCTTCCTGATAGTCGTAGGTCTGGCGCCCGTAGCGGATGTCGCCGCAGCGCGTCTGTTTCAGAAACAGGGCATATATGCCGTAATTCATTGTGAAATGGGAGGGAAAACGTGTGGCGTCGGCAAGGTCGACAACAGCCACCAACGGATGGCGTGTTTCCAGTCCGAACAAACTGTTGTAACTGTCTATCGTGTTGATTTGAAGGATTTCCGTATCCATAAGGCAGACTGTTTTTTTGTTGCTGCAAAAATAAACATATTTGCCTTCTGCGTCAAGACGGACGCGGAAGAATCCGTAAAAAGGTTACTACAATCCACGCATCGGGCACACCCGCAGCGTCGTCACTTTCCTCCGTTCAGACGGTAGAGCATCGAGCGGAGATGCTCGGTTGGATTCAGACGGTATGCCATGCCAAGATATTTCCGGGCTTCGTCGGCCTCCGGTGAAGAATGCGCAAGCTTGCGTGTGTCGAATTCCGAGAAATAGTAGACCCCGATGTTGAGCATCGCGTCGACATCCTTCGGATTGAGACCGATTATGCGCTTGTAGACAGCCACCGCCTCATCGTAGCGGTCGAGCAGCATGTATCCGCGCGCCTTGATGCGGAGCATCGACGGATCGTCGGGGTTGACGGCAAGCAGCGTGTCGCTCATCTCAATCATTTTCTCGGCATTGTTGCGCGAATCATACAGCCGCGCCAGCCGGATGTTGATGTTGCGTTTCAGCCACGGCTGTTTTTCCTTTACGAGAATCATAAAATCCTCAAGGATGGCGGGGCGTCCGATTTCAAACGCCGATATTCTCACTTCGTCAAACAAACTGTCGAGCGGCAGCGCGTATCTTTGCGTTGCCTCGAGCAGCTCCATCTGCTCTTCGGGATTGCTGATTGCGCCATAGACAGTCACCGAGCGTCCGTAGGTCTGCATGTCGGTAGGCTCGCGCTCCAGAATGGCGCGAAACATAGCGAGAGCGTTCGCCCATTCCTCATGCTGATAGAATCGGTCGGCCTTTTCCCGGATTGTCGACAAACTCACCTCTGCCGCCGCCGGCATCGAGACGGCAATCACGCAAACAACTGCGAGTAAAAATCTAAAAAATTTGTTGTCCATAGCAATAATCGTTGCCAAAAATTTGTTGTTAACGACAAAGTAACTAAATTTGTGAAGAAGAACAAAATAAAGAATCAAAATAAATGAGAACAAGTTATAAGAGAATCCTGCTGAAACTTAGCGGAGAGTCGCTGATGGGCGCTCAAGGCTATGGCATCGACCCCGTGCGCGTGGGCGATTATGCCGAGCAAATCAAGGAGTTGGCGCAAGCCGGAGTTGAGATTGCCATCGTGATTGGAGGAGGCAACATCTTCCGCGGACTGGCAGGCGCAGCCAAAGGCGTTGACCGCGTGAAAGGCGACCAAATGGGTATGCTTGCCACTGTGATCAACTCTCTCGCCCTATGCTCCGCCCTTGAAAAGATAGGACAGCCGGCACAGGTGTTCACCGCCGTGAATATGTTCCCGATCGGCGAACACTACAGCAAGTGGAAAGCCATAGACGCTATGAAGGCCGGCAAGGTGTCGATAATTTCGTGCGGCACGGGCAACCCGTTCTTCACCACCGACACAGGCTCGGCTCTGCGAGGCATCGAGGTGGAAGCCGACGTGATGCTCAAAGGCACGCGTGTGGACGGCATCTACACCGCCGACCCTGAAAAAGACCCTTCAGCCAAGAAGTTTACCGAAATCACCTACGATGAGATCTACGAGCGCGGCTTGAAGGTGATGGACCTCACGGCAACCGTGATGTGCAAGGAGAACAATCTGCCGATCGTGGTGTTTGACATGGACACCAAAGGCAACCTCAAGAAAGTGATTGAGGGAGAGCCTATCGGCACATTGGTTTATCAGAAATAAAAATTTAAAAACAATAAAACAACAATCAAAAATGAACGACGTCAACACTTACATCAAGCCTGCTGAGGAAAAGATGGAGATGGCGGTTGAGTATCTCGACGAGACACTCGCCCACATCCGTGCCGGCAAGGCCAACCCAAAAATTCTCGACGGTGTCAAAGTGGATTATTACGGAAGCGCTGCGCCGGTTTCCAATGTGGCAAACATCTCAGTGCCCGACGCACGCACAATCGTGATTACCCCGTGGGAGAAATCAATGTTTAAGGAGATTGAGAAAGCCATCATCAATTCTGAGATAGGAATCACTCCGGAAAACAACGGTGAGGTGATACGCCTGTCGATTCCTCCATTGACTGAAGAGCGCCGCAAGGCTCTCGTAAAGCAGTCGAAGGGAGAGGCCGAGCAAGCCAAGATTTCTGTGCGCAACGCCCGCCGCGATGCAATCGACGGTCTGAAGAAAGCCGTGAAAAACGGTATGCCTGAAGATGTCGAGAAAGACGCAGAGGCAAAAGTGCAGAAAATCCACGACAACTATATGAAGAAAATCGACGAGGTTTTCGCTGCAAAGGAAAAGGAAATCCTCACAGTGTAATATAGGTGTCAATCAATCAGATACTATAAAATCGGACGCTGACCATGAAATCTGTTTCAGGGCAGTGTCCGAGTTTTTTCTAATCAGCAACAATCAACAAAGATTTCAATGAAAAAGAAATTGTTATTCGTGCTTTTCGCCGTGCTGACACTTGCTGTGGGGCAACGGCCGCCACTTCATCTGTGATAGAGCGCACAGGCAAAAGCATCAAGAAAGAGCGCACTGCGCCTGCCCGTCAGGTTGCCAAAGCCAACGCTGACAAGTCGCCGACGGTCTACGGATGGCTGCGCTATGTGGAGCATGCGCCGAGCGACCAGCAGTATGGTGTTTGCCGCTTCAATGCCGGCGATCCATCGACGGTCGATGTGCTGTTTCCATTTGACGCAGAGCATCAAGCATGCGCCGGTGCGGCAGCCAACGGTGTCTACTACGTTTACCGCTACACTCCGGGCGACTATGCCGCGCCTGTTGATTTCGGTACGGTGAACCTGACAACCGGAGCGTTTACCCGAATCGCCGACTACAGCCGCCTGAACGCATTGTTTGCCGACATGACGTTCGACTATTCGACCCAGACCATGTATGCCCTTGCAAACGTGGGCGCGTCTACGGTGTCGACGCTTGTAACCGTAAACCTCACAAACGGCGACGTGCAGAATGTGGCAACGCTCGCCGAGAAGTTTGTGGCTCTTGCATGCTCCTACGACGGACAGCTGTATGCCATAAAGGGCGATGACGGATATCTCTACAAGATAAACAAGACAAACGGCGACCTCGAGTCGATTGGCTACACATATGAGGAGCCGGCGGAATATTTCCAGTCAATGGAGTTCGACCACAGCACCGAAACGCTGTATTGGGCAGCCAACACAATCTACGAGGAGGGATTCCTGACGGTTGTGAACATTGCCAACGGCAATTCTGAGCGCACCGGCACAATCAGCGAAAACGCGCAGGTGGTGGGTCTCCACATCCCGTTTGTGCGCACTGCCGACAAGGCTCCTGCCGCCATCGAGGGGCTGACTGTCACTCCGGCTGCCGAGGGCGCGCTGAGCGCAACGCTTTCGTGGACAAACCCCACTCAGACTTACGACAAGAAGGGCAACACTACGATAACCCGCGTCGACATCTTCCGCGACAACTCTTTGGCGGGCTCCGTGACCGACGCCGCTCCTGGCGCGCAGTCGTCATGGACCGACGCGAATGTGCCTACAAGCGGCCGCCACGAATACAAAGTGTTTGCCGTAAATGCCGAGGGCAACGGCGAGCCTGCGGAACAGACCGCATACATCGGACACGACACGCCGGTGGCTCCTACAGGGGCAACCGTGTCGAAGATTGACGACACTACGCTTAAAGTGGAATGGACGGCGCCAACTGCCGGACAAAACGGCGGATGGATTGACCAGGCATCGCTGCGCTACCGCGTGAAGCGACTGACCGACGGCTCTATGGTCGCTGAAAATCTGACGGCTACGTCATGCACCGACACCGTTGATAAACTGAACACTTATTCTTACGAAATCGAGGCTTACACTGCCGACGGCAATGGCGGAAAGGCGAAAACCAACGGGGTGGCTGCCGGTCCGGCAATCACAGTGCCCTACACCTGCTCGTTCAAGACCGACGGCGATTTCGGATTGTGGACGGTGATCGACACCAACAACGACTACTACACTTGGGAGCGCGAGACTACGCTTGCCGCCGCCAAATATTATGCCAACGAGGATTATGAGACATCTGCCGACGACTGGTTGATTTCTTCGCCAATCGCCTTGAACGCCGGAGTGCAGTATCGTCTGCGCTTCAACGCAAAATCCTACGACGAGTCATACCCCGAACACGTGGCAGTGTATCTCGGTCAGGGCAAGACAGTGGAGGCTATGACAACCAAACTCGGCGACTTCGAGGTGGCAACCTACGACATGCATCAGTATGAGGTGACATTCCCGGCAATTGCCGCCGACGGCAACTACAACATCGGTTTCTACTGCCATTCACAGGCTCCCAACGGATATATTCTCTATGTCACCGACGTGGAGCTCACGGCTGTGACAAACGGTGTGCTGAAGGGCACGGTGACCGACGGCACCAACCCTATCGGGAACGCGGTGGTGTATATCGAGAGTCTTAAGATTTCAAGCATCACCGAAGCCGACGGCTCGTTTGACTTCGGCGAAATCGAAGCCGGCGAATATGACGTCCTCATTCAAGCCGACGGCTATGCCTCAAAAACCATAAAGGTCAAGATTGAGGCGGGCAAGACAACCATCCTGCCGGTTGAGATTCAGAAATTGCGCAACGTGGACATCAGCGGACGCCTCGTGAGCGAGGACGGCAACCCGATTGAGGGAGGCTCCGTCACCGCCAAGGGCTACTCTACCGTCACGACGGTTTCTGCCGCCGACGGCACATTCTCATTCCAGCAGCTGGCAGCCATAGACAAAGTGACAGTCAGCATCCACCGCTACATGATGGACGACGCAGAGAAAGAAATCGTCTTGACAGAGTCAAACACCGTCGCTCTCGGCGATGTGGCTATGACAGCAAAACGCCTGTCGCCTGCGAAAGTCACTGTAACGTCGACCAAGAGCGTTGCAAACGTGGCTTGGGAAACGCCTGCCGACTTCACTGAATATCGCCACGACAGCGGCATCTACGACGGTCGTCTCGGCAACATCAACGGCACGAAAAACAGCGTTTATGGAGCCGTTTACCGCACTCCGGCAATTCTGTCGTCGATGTCGTGGTTTACCGACAAATACCTGCAGGAGCATAAGTCTGTCAACATATTTGTGTTCGACCTCGACACCGACGGCAATCCCACCTCAACCGTGCTGTTCAGCCGCGAGAACGTTGCCAACGTCGACAATGAGTGGAACACGTTTGTGTTCCCGACCGAGCTGACGGCGCCGCGCGGATATATGCTTGCAATAAGCGCCGAGGGACATGCCGGACTGGGCATCGCCGAGGCTACCGATGAATATCCGTTCGCAGAGCGCGAAAACTGCTTCAGCGACGACTATAAGACTGGTGTATTCACCTATGTCGAGGAGCACAACATCAACCGTCCGCTCATGATCCGCGCCACCGGCGTGGCTGTAGCCGACGCCGGGCTGCCTCAGGTGGCTGCTCCGAAATATGAGGTGTACCGCCTTGCCGACACCGACGCCGACGACCAGACAAAATGGACAAAACTCTCCAACGCGCCATTGGCCGAACGCACTCTTGCCGACGCGCAATGGGCTACGCTCCCTTATGGTGGCTACCGCTATGCCGTAAAGGCCGTGTATGGCGACAACGACGCCTCCGACGCGCGTCTGTCGGCTGTGGAATACTGCAACATGACGTTGCCGCTCAACGTTGCCGTAAGCACATCCACTCCTACAAACGAGGCTGACGGCGCCGCTGTGGCTCTGAAGGGTCAGACGTTTGGAAACGAGTATACCGGAACCGTGGGCGCCGACGGCAAACTGTCGCTTGGCGAGATTTGGCGCGACGTGTACAACGTGACGGTAAGCAAGCCCGGATTTACGACATTTGCCGCCGAGCACGACGCCACAAAGGGCGAGACAGCGACTGTCAACGCCGTTCTTGACGAATACCGCGTGGATCCGTTCGGACTCGAGGTGTCGAAGACAAGCACTGCGGGCCAGCGCAAGTTTGTATGGAACACGCCGAACTATCTGTTTGACGACTTTGAAGGCCATGAGGCATTCGCCGTCAACTCGCCGGGAACCATCGGTTGGACATACATCGACGACAGCCACACTGCCACAATTCCTATCGACGGCGTGAATTATCCTAACGCCGGCGCGGAGATGGCATTCCAGGTGTTCAATCCGTATGAAACCGACCCCGTGCTCGGCGTAATCAACGAGGGCATCCGTCCGCACAGCGGAAAGCAGTTCCTCGCTTCGTTTGCAAAGGAAAACAGCAGCGTCTACAACAACGACTTCATCATTTCCCCCGAATTGTCGTTTGCAAAGGATTTCACATTGAAATTCTTCGCAAAGAGCTTCAACGAAGACTACGGCCGAGAGAAGATGAACGCAGGATACTCGACAACAGGCAAAGCCGCCGACAATTTCACATGGCTCAACGGCGAGAACCCTGTGGAGCTCCCTATGGGCGAATGGACAGAGTATCGCTACACAGTGCCTGCCGAAGCAAAATATGTGGCTATCAACTGCGTTTCCGACTATCTGCTGTTCATGATGGTCGACGATGTGTTTGTCGGCTACGAGCTGCCTGACGGCGTTGACCCCGACAACATCCGTGGCGACCTCAAATTTGAGGTTTACCTCGACGGCAACAAGGTGGCGGAACAGGCTGAACGCTCATTTATATTCGACAAGTTGCAGAACGGCACACACCGCGCCGGCGTGAAAGCGTTGTTCCACACGGAGGCTTCTCCGCTGGTTGAAACGGAGTTTGTCGTAACCGACGGCTCTGCAGTAAGCGTTGTGACAAACGGCTCAAACCGCGTGTACCCGAACCCAACGACAGGCATCCTCAACATCGACGGAGCCTACGACCGTGTTGACGTGCTCAATGTGGCTGGCGCCGTTGTGGCTCGCTTCGGCAACGACAGCACAATCGACATCGCAGGAAATCCTGAAGGCGTATACATCGTGCGCGTCGTTTCTGGTGAAAACGTGACGACAACCAAAGTGATTTTGAAAAAATAAAATCCTCCGAACATCAAAGAAAAGGCTGTATCTCAACGAGATGCAGCCTTTTTTGCTATCTCCCATTCATTTATGCGCAAAAATTTTATCAAAAAAAATTGCACAGTAATAAAATTTGCAATACCTTTGCACTCGCAAACAAACGCAAGGTGCCATAGCTCAGTTGGTAGAGCAAAGGACTGAAAATCCTTGTGTCCCCGGTTCGATTCCTGGTGGCACCACGCAAAAGAGAGTATCACGAAAGTGATGCTCTCTTTTTTTGACTCATCCGCGGTGACGCAGCGATAGCGCGGCATGCGCCGCCGCTGACATAGGCATGCACTCCGACTCTTCATCGCCCGTAATCGGGGGTCAGTAGAAATTTAGTGGGGATAAATTTCTACTGACCCCAATCTCCTGCTACGTCTTGTCCGTTACTTCCTGTCCGTTTATCTTCAATGACCTTGGAGCTACGCCAAAAATCAACCGACCGCCTTCGGTGTTCAAGAAGGCGCATGCCGAATGCATACCGTCCTTCAACTCACCGGTTGTTTTCTTCAGCTCCAAAGTCCGCGACTCATCGGATGCTATTAGTTTCTTTATATCGTAAATAGTCATAATCATAAAAGCGAATCTTGTTGGTAATGGTGATTACTACTTAATCCATACGTCCTCATCTGTTTTCCATCCCTAAATCTGTGCTAATTGCCCATCCTTTAAATATGCCCTTAGGTGAGATTTGTTAATATATAGTAGAAATAGGAGGACACTCTTTGCTGTTTGTACTTTTTCCTCCCGAGTAAAACATGATGTAATACTATTCAAGGTATATACACTCTCTGCCATATGACTTTCTGTATTCAATGTTAATCGATACATGAAATTCCCGTAATAACTTCGTTTATTTTCAGGAATATTCAATAGTATATCTTCTTTTCTGAGCATATTCTCAAAAGAATCATTATAACAGAAACTAGAGAATGCCTCCAACATTCTACGCATAATATTACCTATACTTATCTCTAGTATCTCATCAGGATCATCCTTGTTTGTGTCAATCGCATATGAATACACACAGTCTATCAATTTTTTATACTCGTTATTCAAATACTTGACCTCAAGTTTATTTTTTGAGAGTTCCATAAATGAACGGTCTCCAGTTTTACCTTTAATTACCTCATTTCGTATTTTTAATAAATCAAAAATTGAGTGTAAATCATGAGACAACACCAAGATTCGACTATTAGTATTTCCTTTTAGAATATTTCCAAACTGGAATCTTAGTAAAGACATAACTCCTACACGATTACCATAGTCAAAACTCGACACAGGATCGTCAATTACAATTAGATATTCGGAAGAATATTTAGTTGCTTCAGTTTTACCGCCAAACAATTTAGCAAAGAAATAGCATAGTCCAAGTACATTTCGTTCACCGACACTAATTTTCTTTGGCTTAACTGATTTTCCATTGATTTTAAGTTTGTAACAGCCATCTCCTGGCTCCAAAGCGACTTTACGTTTACTATAGAAAACATACTGCAACTCTTGATTAATATAATCTAAAGCGATGTCAGTGCGTTCTTTTTGGGCTTTTAGAGATTTTATTTCATTACGAGTATTTTCACACTCCTTGTTTTTAGCATCTAAAGATGCTCTATTTTTTTCACTATTCTCAATAGATTGCTTATAGTTTTGCAACAATGCAGAATGCAGTTTTCTTGCTAACAGATTATTCTCTAATCGTATTTGTTGGTAGAGCTGTTTGCGTTTATTTACTGAAATATTGAATCGCGCCACACATTCTTCTAATACATCTAATGCTTTTCTCCAAGCAATGATTGCATCCTCGTATGCCAAACAGTCTTCTTCCGAAAAGGGATCTGCTAAAACCTTATATATATCACTTTTTCGTTGATTTATTTTTTGCTGAATTTTGTGTAATATGCCATTTAATTTTGTTAAAGCCACCCTAGCAGCATTAAGTTCCTGTTTGTTCAAGTTTCCTCCAAATTCTGGAAGTGATGCTTCCAATGTCGCAAATGTTTTCAACTCACCACATAATAAAGTCTCATATTTATCTGCTTCTTCGTTTAATATGTGTGTTAATGTTTGAGAGATATCAACCTTATCTTGCTCTGTTATCTCACGCAAGCACACTGGACAGAAAGGCCAATCTTCTACCAACATTTGCTTTGTTTCTTCAGTAGAGTGCCGCGGATGTTGTGATAATAGTGCTAAAAGCCGATGCTCACGATCCGTCAATTTTGGCGTATCCAATGGCCTAATTAACAATTTAATAAGTGAATCTAATTTGTTAGGAAGCGATAGCGCTTCTTTAACCCACATTAATTCTTGTGCGTTTTCAGATTCTCTATACAGATTCAAATTGTCTATTACTTTTTTGTGTAATATGTCATAACTTTCCGCTGGTTCTTCTAATTGTAACAATGTATTAATTACATCTTCAGAAATTCGGCTTTTAACTGTATTACTTTTTACATCACGATCAATGTCTGCCCATCCTCCATCTGTACGAAGCGCATCTCTTATTTGATTAAAATAATATAATGGCGATATGTTTTCTTTTGCATTTTCATATTTTTTTTGTTCCTCATCCAATTTTTCAAATTCATTTGTAAGTTTTACTAACAAAGTCTTTTTTTGTGCTATTAACTCATCTAATTCAATTTGCTCGCCTAACATAACAATTGTATTAATGCCATCTTTTTCAACTCTTACTTGCTCTCGTACAAAGTCTTCATTAAAGACAAAAACAGAATCTTTCTTGTCACTTGTTATAGTTGTGGTCGAGGTTACTGTTAAGTCAATGCTTTTCTCTTCTTCAGGTTTTACGAGTTCTTCAATGCAATGAGCAATTGTTGTCTTTCCACTACCATTACGACCATATATAACACTTAGAGCATCTTTTTTAAAAAGCTCTAACTCTGTTTCACTATCAAAACAGCCTCCTTTTATCTTAATTGTTTTGAAATTTTCAAACATAACTCTCTGTAGAAAAAATTATGGTTCTGCAACCATAGATGAATAATAGTCAGAATTAACACTATATAAACGTGGAGCTGATTGATGCTCCTTATAGTTTTCTACTTGGTCAAGAACCTGATCAAAAACATCATCGCTCCATTCTGGCGGATAACCATTTTCATCCAGCAAGAACCATAGTCCCTGGTTGAGTTCGGCACGAACATTTGTATTTGACAACCAATCGGCAAAGCATGATTTAGTGTCAATCAATTCTTTTACTTTCTTGGCAAGAGCCTTACACTTGTCGTTGATGATTAGCGAACCAACCTTGCGGTCTGTACCATATTCAAAATTATGGGCATCGCGCATGTGCATCAGGATGTCATAAAAGGCTTTCTCCTCAAATGTAAGCCCAAGTTTACGGAAGCTTTCCTTATCTTCGCCAAGTTTGCCAAGAATGTCGAGTGCCTGCTGGGTGGCATTACGGATAATTTCGTCCACCGTTTCCTTCTGCGTTTGAGTAGCTTCGGCAGAAGAAAGTGCAACGCGGCGGTTGTGATATTCCTCCAGTGTCTTTTTCAGCAAATCTTCAAACTTTTCTGCTGCGAACTTATTTGTATTCTTATATTGAGCAATGCTTTTCCGCAACATCTTAACGAGCACTTCAAGGCGAGTGGCTGGCAACTTAACCCCATTGAGTTGTTCTATAAAGCCGGGACTGAAAATGCTTTCCTCTACGTCAGTGTCAAGTATGCTTACCACGCTGTTGCACTGCAATGCTTCGGCAACCATGCGTTGTACCACACGGTTCATACTTTCCGTATCGTGTTTTTCGCCCGATGCTTTGCGGATATATGTGGCAACGCACATATAGCACTGCGACAACGACAACTGCTCGTGGTTCAGCACGTTTGACGGTTGACAGATATCATAGGCTGTTTTCAGACGCTTGATATGTGCTAAAAAGAATGTCTTGGCATCTACTTTTTTAGGTTTCTTCCCTTCTTTCGCGACATTATACATCTTACTTAAAGTCAAGACATGCTCTGATGCTTTACCAAGACACTCCAACCGGTCAAGTGGCTTTGAGTTCTTGTCTATGAATGGCTTTAGATTGAATCCTACAAAGAGTTGGTTGATAAGCTCAAGTTCTACCAGCAGTGCGCCCAACGCCTGCTGCACATCATCCTCACTCGGTCCGAAAGTCTCGCCGCCATACTTCTTCATAGCCTCCATCATATTATTGCGAATACCGATATAGTCAATGATATAACCGAAATCCTTACCTGGATATTTACGGTTCACACGGCTGACGGTCTGCACCAATGTATGCTTTTGCAGCGGCTTATCGTTGTATAGATAGGTGAGGCACGGCACATCGAAGCCTGTAATCCACATATCCACGACAATGACAATGCGGAAGTTTGAGTATTCCTGTTTGAAGGCATTTTCGAGTGCCTTCGTGCGCTTCTTGTCTCCAAGGTAGTCGTACATGTCCTTGACATCATTTTTCCCACGGGTGGCAACCATGGCTATGGTCGGCATCGGCACCAACTCCTTCATCTCCTTTTCCGGTACTACATAGTCCTCCGGGGCTTTGCGTTCCTCGAACCAGTCTGGTTGGAGTTTGCGGAATTTCTGCAACAGTGCATATCCTATTTCTCGCTTGCTACATACCACCATCGCCTTTTGCACCACACCGGGCTTGTTTTCACAAGAAGCGGTATAGTGCACTATAATGTCAGCTGCAAGGCGTTCAAGCCGTTCTTCATCGCCCAATATCTGTTCCATCGCACTCATCGCCTTTTTGCTTGCTGCGATGTCAGTTTCGGTTGCGCCTTCCTCCGCACATTTGATATAATAGTCCTCTATTTCCTTGACTTTTTGTGAGTCGAGTGTAACCTTGGCAATGCGTGGAATATACTTAATATCTTTGGTAATGTCATCATCCACAGCCTGCTGCATCGTGTAGCGGTCTACAATATCACCGAACACTTGTATGGTTTCAGCAATAGGTGTACCCGTAAATCCCACAAATGTGGCGTTTGGAAATGCTGTGCGGAGTTGTTCTGCGTAGGGCTTGGTGACGAAAGCACCGATTTTACTCTCGTCAATCATCCTTACGGCGAGCTCACCACCTGAAGTCTGTTCCACCTTGGCTTCGATATCCTTTAGTTCTACAACTTTTATTTTGTTGCTCAACCGGATTTGGGTACGATGAGCCTCGTCAGAGAAGCAAATGATATTGCGGCGAGTATTCAATTCTCCAATTGCCTCGCAGAACTTCTGGATAGTGCAGATGAAGAAGCCTCCACTGTCACGAAGCGAAAGTTCGGTTTTAAGTTCTTCACGATCGGCAATAACCTTTACTGTTCCAAGTTGCAGGAAGTCTTGTGAGCGCAGAAAGAGTTTTCCCGCCTGTGTCTGTAAGTCGTCGCGGTCAACAATCATAATGACAGTGGGCGAGCCGAGTTCCTTGCAACGCAGCGCGAGTTGCCGAGCAATGAACATCATTGTATATGTTTTGCCACAGCCAGTGGCTCCGAAATATGTGCCACCTTTTGATGTCTGTTCTTTAAAGGCACGGCGTATGCTGTCACTCATCATTCGAGTGGCAAAGAACTGAGGATAGCGGCACACTATTTCTTCCTCCCTGCCACTCTTTTCATCTGGGAAATAGACGTAGTCGCGCAGGATTTCCAAAAATCTCGATGGCTCATACACGCCTTTGACAATGGTTCGTACTTGGTCTATACCCTTTTGCGCTGACGGGTCTTCGTTGTTTACCTTCTTCCACGCATAGTAGTGTTCGTATGGGGTGTAGGTAGTGCCAAGTCGTGTGTTGTTGTCGGTGGCATCGCTGATGCACGACAGCGGGCAATAACGCAACAGATGGGGGATGTCGCGCATATAGCGGATGTGTATCTGTTCGTAAGCCTGTGCTATGTCAGCATCGAGCTTTGTGGGATTTTTCAACTCAAAGATACAGAGCGGTATGCCATTGACGAAGAGCAACACATCGGGGATACGCACCTCATCTTTCATGCCGTAGGCAACCTCGAACTGATTAACCGCTCGGAAGATATTATATTTTTTACAGTCGGGACTCTCAAAATCGATAAAACGAATATCAAAGTTCACTCCATCACCATGGCGGGTATAGCGATAGCCGTCACGGACAAGCTGAAATGTGTTGCGCAGACGTTCAAAGTGGGTCTGTCCGGGAACGTGGCGCAGATAGTTGACCACCTCATTGACATCGCTGCTGGTGAGGTCGGGATAACGATGCTGCAAGTACACTTGCAAATCATTGACATTTGGATCTTCGACAAGCAACGGTTCACGCAGTTGGCGGTGGATGTTTCCGCCATTGGTATATTGCCAGCCCTCGTCTTGCAGCAGGTCAATCAGGGCTTCTTCATATTCACTTTCGTAGAATTTTCCTCTCATGACATTGGCGTATTAGGAGTGAGCTGCCCGCTGCACTAAGGCCGGACAAAGTGTTTTTAATTTTTCGCGTGCAGTTGTGGCTATTTGTTTGGCACGTTCCATGCAATGGTAAACATCAACGATAGCTTGTTGCACATCTATGGGTGGTAGTGGAATTTGAACACGGCACATTTCATTCCAATCGAACGTTTCTCTTGCGCTACCCCAAGAATTAAAACGAGTATAGCGGTCAAATTCCGGGCGGTTAAACAACAGGAACAGATACTCAGGGAGTAAGATACTCTTATCGATACTGCGGAATACGACATAAGAGGAAGAAACGATTTTAGCTTGACCGGTATTGTTTAATGCCAACGATATTTTGCCGCCATTTCGAGATGTAACAGTTACATAACAAAACTCATTTGGCTTAAATATTTTATAGGGAGTTAAAGATACATCTTTCATGTCCGCTTTTGTTGGAATTACAGATTTCTCATTGCTAATACCTGTAACGTCTTCAAGCAAATACATTTCTTCACTATTACGTTCATCAGATTGTTCAATATACTCTCCGAGAGGCACAGACGGATATTTAGCACGGCAATCCACGATATATGCTTGACAGGCGGCAAAAAGTCGAGGTATCAGAGCCTCGTTCTGCTCAGCAAGGGACTTAAAGCCGTTGTAGGTATCAACTAATTCACGCTGCACCTCGATTGATGGAAGAGGAATGATAACATCACACATGTCATCAAACGTAAACAGTTCAGTTGCACTTCCCCAAGAATGAACAATTGCATATCTATCAAATTCATCACGATTGAAAAATACATATAAATAATCAGGAAGCAAAAGTGTTTTCGCCTCCGCTTTGATTCTAAATGCAATATTATTAAATGAAAATAACAGTGGTGTTTTTGTGTCATTATACCCTAATCCAACCTTATCCCCCATTCTTGTGGTTCTTGGGTTGTATATAAACTCTTTGGAATCTACAATGTAAAATTTATGAATTACATCATTCGTGACATCCGCTTTAGTCTTCATAATTTGCTTTGTATTAGATATGCCACGAACATAATCCAATCCATAAGTGAGTGATACATTGCGATTATCGCATTGCTCAATGTAATCACCCAACCGCACCCATTTAACCTTGTCAGTCATCGTTCCCTCCTTTCTCGATTTGTACCAAGTCGCAATATTGTTGCAACAGCATTTGCATCTTTTCCTTAGGTATAAGCTGGCGTTTGTATTCGGCAACCATAGTAGGGCTCATGCTGCGGCTCATGGCATATTCAACAACGGTCTTGTCTGCCTCGGGGCAGAGTATGATGCCAATTGAAGGGTTCTCGTTAGTGCGTTTTACATCCCGGTCAAGTGCTTCAAGGTAAAATTCCAACTGTCCCAAATCTTTTGGGTGGAATTTGCGTCGTTTAAGTTCAATTGCGACGAGAGCCTGTAAGCCACGATGGAAAAAGAGCAAATCAGCTTTGAAAACCGAAGCCCCAACTTCAAGCGTATATTCTTGATCGACAAAAAGGAAGTCTTTGCCGAGTTCAAGAATAAATTGCTTCATGTGCTGAACCAAGCCCATACGCAGTTTCTTCTCGGAGTATTTTTGTGGCAGACCGAGAAAATCAATGAAAGCGGTGTCCTTAAATAGCACTGGGGCATTTGAATAGACATCGAGCAACCCTTTGGAAAGATTGTGCTTTGACCCCAAGAGCGATGAGTAGGTATCATTGGAGATGCACCGTTGCAGTTCCTTAACCTTAAGTCGCTCACGGTGGGCATAAAGGATATAGAACAACCTCTGCTCCGCCGCCTTGCATTGGTTGAGGATGGCAATGTGGTTAGTATATGACGTATAGAGGAGAATGCCCGGCATTTGTCCAATCGGGAATTGGACTATTTGCGAGGCTACTGACCTCACAGTTTTCACTTCATTATCATTAACTACATTAGAGTCAATGTTTTCCAATTGTCCAATTCCTGATTGGACAATTGTGGATGAAAGGTATTTGCCGATTAAAGTAAGGAATGCAGGCGAAGAATACTCCTCATATAACATTACCATGTTATAAATGTTAGCACGTCCGAAACCTTTTTGTTCTGGGACATGAATGCGCATATACTCCACAAATTGGGTAACGACCTTGCTGCCCCATTCTTGGGTTTTGAGTTTGTAAGAAACGTAAGCTCCGACATTCCACGCAGTAAGAAGTTGTTGTTCATTAACAGCTTGTGAAGCACGGCTACGGTGATAATTGATAATAGAACACAATTCCTCGAATTGCTGTTCTAATGATTTAAGGGATACACTATCTGCACTCATACCCCAACTGTTTTAGTGCGTTACGTAATGTGGCTTCATTCTCTCGTTGGAGCGACAGCAGTTCCGAAACAGCAGAGGCGGTTTCGGAAAGCACCTTGTCGTAGTCGATGTTTGTGTCGCGGTCAACAAACTCAATATAGCGGCTGGGAACAAGAGAAAAGTTATTTTTCTTCAGTTTTTCGAAACCCACAGAGCGATAAAGTTCCGGTTCTGCATAAGAAGAGCCATCAGTACCGACCGCTTGCCAACGGAAGAATATGTCAATGGCTCGCTTCACTTGCTCGGCTTTCAGTTCCACTTTCTTTTTCTGCTCGCCTTTGACAGGGTTTTCCGTCCAAGAGCGCAAATCCATAAAAAGGATTTCGCCATGGCGGTCACGCAACATCCGCCCGTGGTGCATACCTCCACGTTTGTTCTGATTGAGAATCCAAAGCGTAACAGATATGTCGGTAGTATAAAATAATTCACGAGGCAGAACGATAATGGCCTCCACCTTGTCGTTCTCAATGAGCTTCTGGCGAATGGCAACGGTATCGTCATCGCCGAGCGCACCATTGGCAAGCAGGAAGCCGGCAATGCCCTTGTCAGCCTTAAGTTTGGAAAGTATATGGAGAATCCATGCATAATTGGCGTTGCTCTCGGGTGGAGTTCCATAATCCGCCCAGTTCACACCCTGTTGAGTAACGTCTTTGGTAAACCAGTGCTTGAGGTTGAAAGGAGGATTTGCCATAATGTAGTCAAAGGCAAGTCCGGTATGCCAGTCCTTATCAAAAGTTGAAATAGGTCCATCGCCTAAATGGTGGGATATGCCACGCATCGCCAAATTCATTTTGGCAAGGCGGAAAGTGGCGTCATCTTTCTCCTGACCGAAAACATTTACGGCCGTAATGTCACCTTGCTTTGCTTCTACATATTTTGCACATTGAATAAACATACCGCCGGAACCACAGCATGGGTCATACAGTGTACCATCGAAAGGTTCAATAAATGCGGCAATAAGTTCCACAATATCGTGTGGAGTGTAAAACTCGCCATCCTCTTTGGTGGCATTTACGGCAAAGGACTTCAGAAAGTACTCATAAACACGACCTATCAAGTCCTTTTCCTCACCAAATACCTTGTGGGAAATCTTGTTCACTTCGTCAACGACCTTTTTAAGTTCGTTGGGCTGAATCTTTACAGCGGTGAATAATCCGAGTTTTACACAGCCTTTAAGCGTGTCTCCACCGTCTTCGATTGCCTGTAAAGCGTCATCAAGCGCAGCGACAAGGTCAGAAGTCGGCACATTGATTAGCATAGACCAGCGTGCCGCTTCCGGTACATACACAATATTCTTATAACGGGATGGAGAATCGAGGAACCTCGCAATTTTTTCCTCGTCAGTAATTCCATGGTCGATACACTGCTGGCGCATCTCGGCTTGTGCATCATCGAACTTCTCGCCGATAAACCGTAGGAACACAAGCGTAAGTACCACATCGCGTTTCTCATTGAGTGATGCGCTGCCGCGCAGATAGTCGCGACAGTTAAATAATATAGATTCAAGATTGAGGATGTTCTCCTCTTTTTTCTTTGTTGCTTTCTTTGCCATAATCAATCGTTATTACCGCCATTGATAAGTTGGCGAGGGTCAACATTAAGTAAACTTGCAATCTTTACAAGCATATCAAGGGAGGGTTGCATCTTGTTGGAACACCACCGTGAAACGGTTGCTTCGTTCTTTCCTACCTGTTCAGCCAACCATTTCCCGGTCTTGCCGTTCTCAACTAACACAACTTTTAGCCTATTTATCTTTTGCGATTCCATACGTTTTTATTTGCTTACAAATTACAATACTTTGATTTGTAACGCAAATATAGTGATAATACTCGGGAACGCCACATTGAGACTCAAAAAGTAGCATAAACGCCCATAAAACCAAGTATATTAGCTATATTTGCACTCAAAAGAGAAGGAAAACAAGCCAATGAACGACGAAAACAAGATAATACTCTATCAGGATGATAACGAGATAACTCGTGTGTCTGTGCGTTTTGCCGATGAGGATTTGTGGTTGACACAAAATCAGTTGGCAGAAATATACAGTACAACGAAGCAGAATATCAGTCAGCACATAGACAACATCTTAAATGATGGTGAGTTAGACGCAAATCGAACTGTAAAGGATTTCTTGACAGTTCGGCAAGAAGGTAAACGCCAAGTGCAGCGCAGTGTTTTGCACTATAATCTTGATATGGTTATCGCCTTGGGCTATCGTGTGCAGTCGCAGGTGGCTACCCGTTTCCGTCGCTGGGCTACTCAGCGGCTTCATGAGTATATCCAAAAGGGATTTGCGATGGATGATGAGCGGTTGAAGCAAGGAGGTAATCGGTATTTCCGTGAGTTGCTGCAGCGTATCAGAGATATTCGTAGTAGCGAACGCAACTTCTATCAGCAAGTCACCGATATTTATGCTACGGCTACGGATTATGACCCACGCGACAATATGACAAAGATGTTCTTCGCCACTGTACAAAACAAGCTGCATTATGCGGTTCATGAGAATACTGCAGCAGAAGTGATATACAATCGTGTGGACAACGAGAAGCCATTTGTGGGTATGACGAACTTCAAGGGCAACTATGTGACCAAGGACGATGTGAAGATTGCCAAGAACTATTTGACTGAGATTGAACTTCAACGTCTAAATCTGCTTGTTTCCGGTTTCTTGGACTTTGCTGAGTTTCAAGCGTTGGAAATGAATCCTATGACAATGAAGGATTGGATAGAAGCTCTGGACAACCAAATTATCGCTCACAAACGGAAGGTGTTGATAGGCAAAGGTAACATCTCGCATAAGCAAGCAATTGAGAAGGCTGAAAAGGAGTTCGCCATCTATCGCAAACGCGAAATGGATATGCTTGAAAGTGATTTTGATAAGGAAATCAAGAAACTGAAAGACAATGATTTAAAGTAATTCACCACCTTTGCATTTGGAAACCTTCACGCAACCTTGCGCAGAACGCAGCAAGTCATTGGTGGAGCAATCGGAGGAGATTACTGTTAAAGCGATTCTGAAAAGTAATGATATACAGCCGCTTGAAGAAGGATTACGATTCCTGGTGGCACCACGCAAAAGAGAGTATCACGAAAGTGATGCTCTCTTTTTTTGACACATCCGTGACGGCACATTATTAGGGGTCGTGATTGAGGGCAGCCCGAATAAAATCGTTGCGAGTGATTCAATAAAAAAAGACTTGGAATCGTTTATGACATGCGTTTCCAAGCCTTTTTTATCCCAAATCGGTCGTACATTTGGGTTTATTGTAGTGTTCAGTCTGCTGTTTGTGCAGATACTGACACCTCTATACTATTGATTTCAACGAGAAAATACATCGCAATAGTATCCTGTCTATTATTGTTTTTCTTGTATTTTTAGTATAGACTTTTTTCTGACTCACCAAGGAATTTGAAACCATTCTTTTGATAGAATGGCACTGCTGATGAGTAGGTGTAGAGTCAAATTGCTCCATGACCCGAAAATATTCCTCCAAAAGGAGTGTGCTTCTCAGATTTAATTTGTATTTTTGCTATGTCTATCGTTGGATTTTCTTGTTTTCTTTTCGCAACACTAAGACAAATTAATTCTTCGACATGGCAAAATCCCGGGCCACTTGGCCAGTCTAAGAACTTTTTGTTACTCAGGCGTTTAAAAATTTAATTTATAATAGTGTTGCAGAATTAAGGACTTACACATTATCATGAGACATATCATAACATCTTGCTTGATTGCAGTGTGTGCTATGACAGCCATTGCTCAGCACACTCCCGTTTATCTTGACGAGACACAGCCTATCGAGCGGCGCATTGACGATGCTCTCTCACGCATGACTCTTCAGGAAAAGATACGCGTCATACATGCGCAGAGCAAATTCTCGTCTGCCGGAATACCGCGTTTGGGGTTTCCCGACTTCTGGACAGACGACGGTCCTCACGGTGTACGCCCTGACGTACTGTGGGACGAATGGGAACAGGCAAGACAGACCAACGACTCATGCGTGGCGTTTCCTGCGCTGACATGCCTTGCCGCCACATGGAATCCAGACCTTGCCGCACTCTATGGCAAGAGTCTCGGCGAGGAAGCTCTCTATCGTGGCAAGGACATGATTCTCGGACCGGGCGTCAACATCTATCGCACTCCGCTCGGAGGACGCAACTTCGAGTATATGGGCGAAGACCCTTATCTGGCTTCCACGATGGTGGTGCCTTACATACAAGGGCTACAGTCGATGGGAGTTTCGGCATGCGTCAAGCATTACTGCCTTAACAATGACGAGGAATATCGTAATCAGGTGAACGTCATTGTAAGCGACCGCGCTCTGCATGAGATTTATCTGCCTACATTCAAGGCTGCCGTAGAACAAGGAAAGGCTTGGGCGATTATGGGCGCATACAACCTCTACAAGAACGAGCATAACTGCCATAACCAGTATACGCTAAACCGCATTCTGAAGGGCGACTGGGCATTTGACGGCGTGGTGGTAAGCGACTGGGGCGGATGTCACGACACTGACCAGGCTGTAAAGAACGGACTGGACATGGAGTTCGGATCCTGGACCAATGGTCTGTCTGCAGGCACAAGCAACGCTTACGAGAACTATTATCTTGCCACACCATATCTTAAAGATATCAAGAGCGGCAAGTACACCACACAGGAACTTGACGACAAGGTGCGCCGTGTGCTGCGATTGTTCTTCCGCACGACTATGAACAGACAGCGTCCTCACGGCTTCCTCTGCTCTGAATCGCACTACGAAGCAGCCCGTCAGATAGCTGACGAGGGAATCGTGCTCCTACAGAACCGCAACAACGTGCTGCCCATTGACCGCACCAAGGCGAAGCGCATACTCGTAGTGGGCGAAAACGCCATCAAGATGATGACCGTCGGCGGTGGTTCGTCATCGTTGAAGGTGCAGCGTGAGACGCTTCCTCTTGACGGACTGAGAGCGAAACTCGGAGGTTCGGCAGAGATTGATTATGCACGAGGCTACGTGGGAGACGTGACGGGCGAATATAATGGAGTGGAGACTGGTCAGAATCTGAAGGATAACCGCTCCGCTGACCAGCTCATTGCCGAGGCTGTGGAGAAGGCAAAGAACGCCGACTATGTCATTATGGTGGGCGGACTGAACAAATCGGACTATCAGGACTGCGAAGGGCACGACCGCAAGCAGTATAATCTGCCATACGAGCAAAACCGTTTAATCGAGGCTCTCGCCAAGGTTACTGACCGCCTCGTTTACGTAAACGTCTCTGGCAACGCCGTGGCAATGCCTTGGAAAGACAAAGTGCAGGCCATCGTGCAGAGCTGGTTTATAGGCTCAGAGGCAGGCAACGCCATCGCCGATGTGCTGACGGGCGACGCCAATCCGAGCGGCAAGCTGCCATTCACATGGTACGGAAGCCTCAACGACTGTGGCGCACACGCTCTGAAAACCTATCCTGGCACGTGGCGCGAGACAGACGACAAGGCTGCTGGTTTTGACAAGATAATAGACGAGGAATATAAGGAAGGCATATACGTGGGTTACCGATGGACAGAGAAAAACCGCATCAAGCCGACATTTGCTTTCGGACACGGACTGAGTTACACATCTTTCAGCATCAGCAACCTGCGCCAGTCTGCCAAAGAGATGACGCGCGACGGCAAGCTGACATTCACCGTAACCGTCAAGAACACCGGCACGAAGCGCGGCGCAGAGATCGTACAGCTCTACGTAAAGGACGTGGAAGCATCGGTGGACCGTCCCGTAAAGGAACTCAAAGGATTCAAAAAGGTATGGCTCAATCCCAGCGAACAGCAGGACGTGGACATTACCATAGACAATACAGCCCTCGCTTTCTACGACGAAACGTCAAGCTCATGGAAGTCGGAGAACGGCGTATTTGAAGCTCTCATCGGCAACGCCTCGGACCATATAACACAGAAGGCTCGCTTCACACTAAAATAGAAGACCGCCCTTTTTGAAAATACTCATTTAACCCAAATCGGTCATTTGGGTTTGCTTGGATTTTGTTCTTTTAGAAGAGTTGATTTTGTTTGGGTTGAAAGATTGGATAGAGGCACTGGACAATCAATTCATAGCACACAAGCGAAATGGATATGCTTGAAAGCGATTTTGATAAAGAACTCAAGAAGTTGAAAAACAATGATTTAAAGCAATTCACCACCTTTGCATTTGGAAACCTTCACGCAACCTTGCGCAGAACGCAGCAAGTCATTGGTGGAGCAATCGGAGGAGATTACTGTTAAAGCGATTCTGAAAAGTAATGATATACAGCCGCTTGAAGAAGGATTACGATTCCTGGTGGCACCACGCAAAAGAGAGTATCACGAAAGTGATGCTCTCTTTTTTTGACTCATCCGCGGTGGCGCGGCGATAGCGCGGCATACGAGAGAGCGCCGCCGCCGACATTGCCAATTCTTCATAGCGCAAAGTTCGACTTATTCCGCCGTTTTAACATTGGCCAATCTTACCTACTCAAAATCTACTGAGCCGGATTAGACGCTCGTCAGAAAGCAAGAGCCGAAAAGACTCGCCATCCCTAAAGACAACATCTTTTCGACTCCAACTATATTTAATAGCAAATCCCACATTGTGTTCTCAGCTCTGAAACTGACATTTCCTCAATGATTCCACCGCAATTGAGGAGACCTCGGCAATTCTCAGACTTGTGATATCGTTTGGCAGACGCTCCTGAACAAACATACACTATCTCAGAATTCGCTCTTTCTGACTTGTCGTAAGAACAACACAACAAGACCACTGCCAACACAAACGATATTATGTATTTCATTTATCACCATTTAAAAAGTTATCTATAACAGTCTCCGTATTGCTGGACAAATCAGTTTCAGAAACGACAAAACGCCCAATTTCCATGCCCTCAAACCAATTCTCAAGAACCGATTGCAACCGATCATGCTCTTTTGGGCTATACGGATTGGTTTCAAGCATAAGCACCTCCAATCCCTGCAATCCTTTTCTTTTAACAATCATTGAAGAATTCTGTTTTAGTAATGTTTTTGACGTAACATAAGAATAAGCATCTTGACTTTGCTGTTTGTTTAATTCATAATACAAATATCCATCTGTCAAAATAACGAGGACATTTCTATATCCTTTTTTAATGCATAAATCGTCAACTTTCTTATTGCTGAAGAATCCCCAGATATCACTTCCAAGCCATTTTTTAGCATTCAACGTTTCATCATAAATTTGTGCCAAGCTATTTTTAAAAACGCTTGGCATTTTCTGAAGTTCAACTCTTTTATCTTTTGCCGGCAGATTTTTCATATCAATCACCAAAGCCGATGCAAGAGTGTTTATTTCTGTATTTTCCGGAGCTGGATAAAACAACACCTTAAGCCTATGCTTTGATTTTAAAATACCCGTACTCTGGCACGAATCCTGAAACAACTTTGTAAAATGTTCAACAATTGCCAAATCCCGTTCTCTTTGCGACGGAGTTAGGTCTCGCACAAGTCTATCAGACAAATCCAAATAAATCGTGATATTCAAAGGAAGCGATAGATCTTTCTTTGATTTGACTTGCTTCTCCGAACTACACCCAAACATTACCATCGCAACAATAATGGCAGACATAGCCGATTGTATTATTCCTTTCACTTTCATTTTTCCTCACTTTCTTTTATTGATGTTACATTAAATAAATTTTCAAATGTTGTTTGATACACATTTTTTGCTTCTTCTTGCTGAGCAACCCCCTTTCCAAGCGCAGGCATAACCGTCATCCAACCAGAAAAGAAATCGCTGAATGCTACTTTTATTGGCGACAAATCCACAAAAATATTATTGTTCAACGAGCTCTGTCTGTTATTTCTATCGCCATTAAGTTGAGCGAGTTTATTCTTAATGTCAGTCAACCCCTGTTGCAATTGTGCGAGTTTTTCCTTAAATGAATCCATCTTGATGTTACAAGCTTCCACCTCCCGTTTGGTTGATTTTCTATCTTCAAATCCAGTATATGCCATATCAAAGACAACACCCCAGATAATATATACTATAAATCCACAAAAAATTACAGCCCACGTATTTGCATCGCAAATGGCCATATAAATTGAGTAGTTAGGCATATCCGCTAGCGTGTTCAGTTTATCATAATCATATATACTTTTGCCTATCAAATAGGCAAGAATGCAATCGAAAAGCAATGTGACAAGAACAATAAATACTATTTTAACATATTTCGATCTTTTTTTCTGCTGAGTGAAAATATGCAGACTATAGCCAAGCCCTAAAAAAATAATTGGAGCGCTAAGCACAAACAACAACTCCATTATGCCTTCAGACATGGCTTTGCTCAAAGCCTGAGGGTCAAACATCGCTGCTTTCACTCCTATATTTTCCGCTGTCCCAAAATCCTTAAAAAAGGCCGAATAAAAAGTTGAACTATAGAATGTAAAAAGATATATGGTCAATGGTACTAGAATTACAATTCCTAGAATCATCTTAATGTTCGCACTCCTATTCAACTCATTATCCTTTTGCTTCAGACCTACGATATTACGCTTGACATCTTCTATTTCCATTCTCACATCTTCAATCTTCTTATTCTGCAAGTCAAGATTATTGTTTTCTTGGGAGATTTTAATATCAATATCTGCAATCTCTTTCTCTACCTGCAACCTCATTTGTCGCTGCTTAGCCTCGTCAACAATCTGCGAATGCCTTTCCTGACTATATATGCGTTGTAGAAATGGTGGCAACGCCGCAACACTTGCATTAACAATACCGCACAGTCGCCTGCCATAATTAATATACGTTTCACCCTGTTGTCTCGCCTCCTTGATGCCCTCAAAATTTGTTGCCCCATCAACTCTTTTCACATCAGGGACACCCAAACTAAACAGTTTTTTAAGCCTCTGCATAATTATTCCTCCTTCATTATGTTGTCGATTACGTCTGAGATTGGGACATGCGCCTTTGCTTGCTGCAAAAGATAATCTACAATATCATTGATATTCTCTTCAATAAATCCCATTCTTTTCGCATATTTACAAATCAACGAACGCTCAGAATTATCAAGTTGATTATCGGCAAGCGCAATCTCCGACATTTGATATAAAAAACTAATTTTGCCTGGCAAATCTTCTGGGCAATGAAATGGAGTTCCGCTTTCTTTAATGGCCAAGTCTATTTCTTTTTGGGAAATTCCATACTCTTCCCTCCCTATTCTATAAAGAGTCTCCATCTCCCGCGCATCAATTATGCCATCTGCCAATATCATAGAATAAAGGCTCAAAAAACGCGCTTTAAGTTTGTAATCCATCTTTTATAATCCGAGCCACCACACGCCCCAATGGCTCCTTCTTTTTGGTATTAAAAAAACGCGAAGCGTGGCGCTGCTTATGCCATGCATCTAAGTCGGAGGTCGTAGGAAAAACCTTATTCAGAAGATACAGCAACGGCAGCCCACGCTATTGCGTGGGAAGCCATTACGCTTTCCCTCTGAAAAGTCTTGAATTTCCTACGTTCCCGACTTAGAGATAAGCATAACGCTTCACAGTTATCGATATGTCACATGACAGTTTTTCTGTCTGCAATGCAAAGATAGCAAACCAGGAAACCCAAACAAAATTTTTTCATAAAAACAGTCGTTTTTTTATTATACTCAAATATTTACCTGGCCTATCCCAACCCCGTCAAATCGATTTTATAAAACTCAGGCGCATCATTGTCGTGCTCCAGAAACATTGTCATATAAACCGGGGCATAGACAACACGCCCGTCAACACGCAGATTGTCATTGTTCAGCACAAGCGCATACGGAATGTCATAATCCGCACAGGCAAGGACATTGTTCAATGCCCGATGCTGCGCATAGTCTTTTCCCGACTTCACTTCTATCGGCAACACACCGCCTTGCATCTCTACGACAAAATCCAATTCACCGCGTTTCTTGTTGTTGTAGTAGTATGTGTTGAACCCGTGCGCCGTCAATTCCTGCGCCACGGCATTCTCATAGACCGAGCCATAATTGATGTCGCTTCCCCCTTCAATAATGCGCAACTGGATGCCTTCAGCATATTGTGCGGCGAGCAACCCCACATCACTTTGAAATAGCTTGAATAAATTGCGCGACCGCGAAAGCAGCAACGGAACTTTCGGCTCTTCAACATTATACACAGGCAACGCCACGCCAGCGTCTGTCAGCCACAGAAAACTGTTCTGCAAGCGCGAGAATTTAGCATTTTCATTTAAATTCTTGATAACGAACCTCTTGTTCTTGGCATTTAATTCCGGAGGAATTAGATTGAAGATTTCTTCTATATAGAGTTTGTTGCCCGAGTCATATTTTGAAATGTCGCGCTTGTATAGATTTATTATGTCGCGCTGTATTCTTATAACCGTCTGCAGATTGTTGGTTTCCAGATATTGCCGTACAGCATCGGGCATTCCTCCAACAACAAGATACAGGCGATAAAGCTCCATCATTTTAGCGTGGACAAAACTGTCGACTGAGGTGCGGTCAAGCCATGCTTTCCTAACTGACTCCACTACACTGTCGCCAACACCCACATTCCTTATAAACTCCTCAAAATCCAGCGGATACATATTCTTAACACTCATATACCCTACAGGAACAGACCGCAAATCCTTCAAATCCACACCAAGCAACGATCCGCTGAGCACATAGCGATAAGAACCCTCTTCCACAAGAAATTTTATTGCCGTGACAATCTCCGGACATTCCTGAACCTCATCAAAAAATATCAAAGTTTCGCCTTTGACAAGTTCTGCTTTTGTCAAAAGCGACAAGCGCAACAAAATGTCGTGCGCCGACAAACCTTTGCCAAACATCTCTGCAGCTTCGGGATTGTCGACAAAATTTATCTCGACAAAATGCTTATACTCCTTGCCATACTCACGAATCGAGAAGGTTTTTCCTATCTGTCGCGCACCACTGATAAGCAAGGCGTTTCTTGACGTCTTGAAAAAACCTCTTAAAAATCTGTCAATCTTTCGTTTAAGCATCGTCTTGTCGTTTTTCCAAGGCAAAATTATGCGTTTTTGTCCGCTTTTCCAAGCATTTTCACATTGTTTTTGTCCGCTTTTCCAAAATTTTTTCTAATACTTGAAGCTGCTGCCGCCAAGGAACTCGCGCAAAAGGCTTGTGGCTGGGATTTGACGGTTGGGGATGGCGTTGAAGTAGCTGAGGAAACTGAGCAGACGGTATGCCTCGGCATATTCCGGCACGTTGTGCGGCACCTGCTTCAATATCGGCTCGGCAAAGTCCTTCATGACACCAAGCTCGAATATCAGCGATGAGTTAAACATTGCGTCGGCGTTCTCCTGATACGGGAATATCCATTTTCCTTCGCCACGGCGCACGCTCGGCCAACGGCGGATGGTGTCGAGCGCCGACGTGCCGCGATACTTGAAGTCGCGCACAATGCGGCGCAGCAGTCGGTTGTCGGTTGTCGGCACCCAGTTATGGTTGTCGATGTTGAGCGTTGTGAGCGCAGACACATACACCTTGTACTTCATCTCGTCGGGGATGCTTGCCGTCAGCTCTGGATTAAGTCCGTGGATGCCTTCCATCAGCAGTATCGAGTTGTCGTCGAGACGGAGCTTGTTGCCTTTGTATGTGCGTTTGCCTGTGGTGAAGTCATACGACGGCATCGCCACCTCCTTTCCGGCGATAAGGTCGGTCAGGTCTTTGTTGAACTGCTCGATGTCGAGAGCGTAGAGCGACTCATAGTCATAGTCGCCGTTCTCGTCGCGCGGCGTGTGCTCACGGTCTACGAAATAATTGTCGAGTGAAATCATCTGCGGGCGCACCAGATTGGCAAGCAGATGGATGGACAGGCGTTTGGTTGTGGTCGTTTTGCCCGACGACGACGGTCCTGCCACCAGCACCACGCGCGCGCCTCCCTGTCGGAAACGTTCGGTGATCTGGTCGGCTATGGCTCCGATTTTCTTGTCGTGGATGGTCTCTGCCACGGCAATCAGCATGCCCACGTTGCTCTTGTCGGCGACGGCCTTGTTGAGCATGCCCACGCTGCCCACTCCTACCGTCTTGTTGAGCTTTATATAGTCGGTAAACGCCTTGAACAGTTTTGGCTGCGGATTAATCCCCGCAGGCTTCGTGCGGTCGCCGTCAAAGTCGGGCGGCAGCAGGAGCAGTCCGCTCTCGTAGGGCACAAGGTCGAACACCCCGACATAGGATGTCGACGGCACAAGGTCGCCATAGTAACTGTCTACAAACCCTTCAAGACTGTAATATGTGGTGTAGAGGTCGGCGGCAGTTTCAAGCAGCGTCACCTTGTCAGCCATCCCGGCGTTGCGAAACAGCTTGATGACATCGGTCGTAAGCTTAGTGCTTCTGACAAACGGAATGTCGGCGGCAATGATTTCCTCCATGCGACGCTTCACGGCAGCGACAGTAGCGGCGTCGGCAGTCTGCCGGTCGATTGTGGCATAGTATCCGCCGGCGATGGAATGCTCTATGCACAGACTGGCGGCAGGATACAGGTCGTGGACTGCCTTGGCGAGCACCATGCAGAGCGAACGCACATACATGCGCTGTCCCGACGGATTGCCCTCATCGATGAAGTTCACCATCTTCGGCATAAAAAGCGGATAGTTGAGACCCTCGGTCTTGTGGTTGACGTGGGCGCAAATAGGCTTCACGCTGATTTCATCCTTTATGCGGTTGTACACGTCGAGCAATGTCTCTCCGCCTTTGACATCCATATATTTGCCTGTGTTCTCACAGAAAATCTGTATCTTGTCGTTCATAGTCGATTCGCGTTTTAAAGTTCAGCGTAAAGTTACGCTTTCTGACGCGATTATCCAATAACAACCATGTCACAATTTGTTTTTGAGCGACAAATGCACTAAGTTTGCAGACAGTATGGCTAACATCTATGACAACAGACGGATCTGGAAGACGGTGTTTCTGGCGGTGTCGCTGGTGCTTGTGGCTTTCTTCCTCCACATTTCCAACAACTTGGTCGACGACCTTGCCGACCAGGAACGCGAGCGTATGGAGATTTGGGCCAACGCCACAAAGGCGCTGACATCGGCTCAGTCGTCCGACATCGACTTCTATCTGAGCATCATAAAAAACAACAACAACATCCCGGTGCTGCTTGTCGACGACAACGACAACATCCTGATGTCGCGCAACTTCAAGATGCCCGAACCCGTCGACTCGCTGACGCCCGACCTGCTGTCGGACGCCAACCGCGCGTTTCTCGCCAAACGGCTCAAGGCTCTGAAAAAAACAAACAACCATATCCCAATCAAAATCGACGGCGCCACAACGCAACACATCTACTATGAGGACTCCACGCTGCTCACAAGCATGTCCTACCTGCCGCGCATCCAGATTGCCGTGATGATAATCTTCGTGATTATCGTATACCTTGCCGTGATGTCGACAAAAAAGGCTGAGCAGAACAAAGTGTGGGTAGGACTGTCGAAAGAAACCGCCCACCAGCTCGGCACGCCGATTTCATCGCTAATGGCATGGGTGCAGATGCTCGAGGCGTCGGGCGTTGACAAAGAGATTGTCGAGGATATGGACAAAGACGTGAACCGGCTGTCGATGATTGCCGACCGATTCTCGAAAATCGGCTCCAAGCCGGAAATGAAGCTGGAGCCCGTGTGCGAGTCGGTAAGGCAGGGACTTGACTATATGCGCGCACGCATCTCCACGAGTGTGGCACTGTCGGTCAACCTCCCCGACGACGACCGCAACGTGATGCTCTGCCGTCCGCTGTTCGCATGGGTGATTGAAAACCTGTGCAAGAACGCTGTCGACGCCATGCAGGGCAAGGGAAGTCTCAACGTGACTGCCGGCTACGACCACCGCACGGCATTCATCGAAGTGACCGACACCGGAAAAGGCATTGCCCGAAAAAACTTCAAAACGGTGTTCAGCCCCGGATTCACCACCAAGAAGCGCGGATGGGGACTCGGTCTGACGCTGGCGAAGCGTATAATTGAGGAATATCACGGCGGACGCATCTTCGTCAAGTGGTCGGAAATCGGCGCCGGAACCACGTTCCGCATCGAGCTGCCGATAAAATAGCGACAAAAGCTCTGAAATTTTTTTGTAGTATAGTCGGTTTTTGCGTACTTTTGCGCTGATAAAAAATCATTTTGTCATGGTTCGTAAATATGACTATCTCGTAATCGGGTCCGGAATAGCGGGAATGAGTTTCGCGCTGAAAGTGGCAGAGACAGGCCGTGTGGCGCTAATCTGCAAATCGGACATAGAAGAGGCCAACACTTTTTATGCACAAGGCGGTGTGGCTTCAGTGACAAATCTCAAAGTCGACAACTTCGACAAGCACATAGAAGACACTATGATTGCCGGCGACTGGCTCAGTGACCGTGCTGCCGTGGAGAAGGTGGTGAAAGGCGCTCCCGAACAAATCAACCAACTGCTTAAGTGGGGCGTTGATTTCGACCGCAAGGAAGACGGTGAGTTCGACCTGCACCGCGAGGGCGGACACTCGGAGTTCCGCATCCTGCACCACGCCGACAACACCGGCGCCGAAATCCAGCAGAGTCTCGTGCGCGCCCTCAAAAGTCACCCCAACATCGACGTGTTTGAGAATTTCTTCGCCGTTGAAATCATAACCCAGCATCATTTGGGTAAAATCGTGACGCGACGCACTCCCGACATCACTTGCTACGGAGCATATATCCTCAACCCCGAAACCGGAAAAGTGGAGACTTTCCTGTCGAAAGTGACAGTGATGGCAACCGGCGGCATCGGTCAGGTCTACACCACGACAACAAACCCGATGGTGGCAACCGGCGACGGCATCGCAATGGTGTACCGCGCAAAAGGTACCGTAAAGGATATGGAATTCATTCAGTTCCACCCAACTGCACTATACCATCCGGGCGACCGCCCTTCGTTCCTCATCACTGAGGCTATGCGTGGCTACGGCGCCGTGCTGCGCACAATGGACGGAAAGGAATTCATGCAGAAATACGACCCGCGCCTGTCGCTCGCTCCACGCGACATCGTGGCGCGAGCCATCGACAACGAGATGAAGATGCGAGGCGACGACCATGTGTGGCTCGACGTGACCCACAAAGACCCGGAAGAAACGAAACACCACTTCCCAAACATTTACGCCAAGTGTCTGAGCCTCGGCATCGACATTACGAAAGACTATATCCCTGTGGCGCCGGCTGCACACTACCTGTGCGGTGGCATCAAGGTGGACCTCAACGGATGCTCTTCAATCCAACGCCTGTATGCCGTGGGTGAATGCTCATGCACAGGCCTGCACGGAGGCAACCGACTGGCTTCCAACTCTCTGATTGAAGCCGTGGTCTATGCCGACGCAGCAGCAAAGCATTCGATGGCAAACATTGCCCACTACTCGCTGCGCGAAGACGTGCCGGAATGGAACGACGAGGGCACACAGCACAACGAGGAGATGGTGCTGATCACACAGAGCCTCAAGGAGGTGAACCAAATCATGAGCACCTACGTGGGCATAGTGCGCTCCAACCTGCGACTCGACCGTGCATGGAACCGCCTCGACATCCTATACGAGGAGACCGAGCGTCTGTTCAAGCAGAGCAAGGCATCGCGTGAAATCTGCGAGCTGCGCAACCTCATCAACGTGGGCTACCTGATTATGCGACAGGCAAAGGAACGCCACGAGTCGCGCGGATTGCACTATTCAATCGACTATCCGCCTGAAAAACGCCGTTTGTAAGCGTTTTCCCCATACAGACAAAAACAACACAGCGACGCCATCCGGTGCCGCTGTGTTGTTTTTGCTTATATTACTGATACAGAGACTCACCCCTCCCCTATTTTTCACTTACAAACCGCTTGAGCAGAAACGCAAGAAAATATGGGAAGGTATAGAACCTGCCATTAAATCCAATATTCTTATTGCATAATTTAATGCCGTAACGGATATCCGGATATTTGCCGTCGTTAGCCGTCAACTTTGACAACGATTTGGTTGCATTGTCCGATGCCTTCACCTCTATGGGTATCAATGTTTGAATGTCGCGTATGAAGAAGTCCATCTCTAACGTTGATTTTTCATTGCGATAGAAATACAAATCATAGCCTTGCTTCGCCAACATATCACCTACAACGTTTTCATAAACAGCACCCTTATAAGTGCCATAATTCTTATTCACCCGCATATCCTCCTGCGACTCCTCGTCGAGCGAGGCAACAAGCAAACCCGTATCCTTGTAATAGAGCTTATATGATTTCGAATCGTAGTTGCCCTTAAGCGGCAGGGAGATATGCGCAAGACAATGGCACACATTGACTATTCCGGCATCACTAAGCCATTCCACCGTACCGACATATTCCCGGCTTCTGGCACCATGGGCAATCTTGCTGATCTGAAATTTCTTATTGTCTTGCCCCAAGAACACAGAAATGTGGTTGTAGACATTCTTTATCTTACCCTTGTCAAGACCTTGCGCATACTTCGTTATGTCCTCCTCATAGTCGAGAAGAAGTTGCCGTTGCATCTTGAGCGTGCCGCTGAAATTGCCCTTCTTTACAAACAAACTGACCACCGCCGGCATTCCGCCGACAATCATATAGTCGCGAAACAACCCTCCCAACACATCCATCTCCAAGCTCGACAACGGTGTGACTGACACCATCTTTTCGAACAGTCGCTCTACAAACGCGGAATCATAACCTTTTGCCCACAGAAACTCCTCAAAATCCATGGAATGCATTGTATAATCCTCTTTGTAGCCCACACTGTTCGACTCTATTTCCTGATAATTAATGCCCATAAGCGAGCCGGAGCAGACCACGTCATACCTACCATCTATTTTGAATGCCTTAAGACTTGTGGCGCAAACAGGGCAGTCCTGCATCTCATCGAAAAAGAAAATCGTGTTGCCCGGTTCTAATTCTATATTGGGGTTGATAAGCGTGATGTTGCGCACAACACTGTCCACATCATAGCCGTCATCAAATATCGACTTGAATTTCTGCTGTAAAACAAAATTGATGGCAACCACATTCCTATAGTTGTCATTTGCAAATTGCATAATGGATGCCGTCTTGCCAATCTGCCGCGCTCCTTTGACGATAAGAGGCAATCGATCCTCGTTTTCCTTCCATTCTTTGAGAAAGTCGTCTATTTTTCTCCGCATTAATCTCATAATCAACACATTTTTCTTTTGCAAAGATAGCGTTAAATCACAAAATTCCAAGCAAACATATGCGAAAAATCACAAAATTCCAGTCTTTGTGGCCTATTTTATCACAAAAATCCAAGGAGTCACACGTAAAAAATCACAAAATTTCCAATTTCTACCCCTTACGACCTTCCTTCTTTTTGCGGAAACGGCCAAGGGCATAGCCCAGCACTTCGCGCTGGATTGTTGAGTTCAGGAAGCGGTTTGCCACATAATAGAGCGCGAAGCACACAGATGTCTGCGCAAGGATGTTGAGCCACGGATTAGCAATGCCGACAAGCACAAGGCACTGAACCGCAGCCACAGCGCCCGAAATGACGGCATACGGAAGGATGTCGCCCACCACGTTGCGCGTCGGATAGCCTACGATGCGACCAGCCACAATCACGGCATAGACAAAGAACAGTGCCGATGCCACAAGCTGTCCCCAAATCATCGCCGTTATGCCCATGGGGATGGTCACCACGATGGCGACTATCATCAATGCGTCTTTGACCGATTCGTAGACCACAAGCGAGCGCGAACGCCCGAGTCCGAGGATGTAGTTGTTGATGTTGGTGGCAAGCACAATGAAGATGCCGCGCACGGCGAGTATCTGAAACAGGATTATGGCTTCATCCCACTTCGTGCCAAAAAGGATGTGGAATATCGGTTCGGCACACGTCGTGAGCAACAGCAGCAGAGGAAAGACAAGATAGGCGGTGAAGCGGTTCATCTTGCGCATGGCGCGCAGCAACCGCTCCCTGTCATCCTGAAAACCGCTGAGCACGGGCAGGAACGACGCCGTCAGTATCTGCGCTATCGACTGTATGCCCATCTTGCTCCATTTGTCGGCTTGCGTGTAGCATCCGAGTTTGGCAAGGTTGTAGTAAGCACCGATGATAAACGAGTAGGCGTTGAGCGACAATGTGTTGAGAAATGAGCACACCATCACTCCGCTGCCAACGGAAAACACCGACCGCAGCGACGCCATGCTGAACCCCGTGCGCGGAAGCCAGCCTGTTGTCGTCCACAGGAAGACCGATTTGACGGTGGCGAGCACAATGGTCTGCCACACGATTGCCCATGCGCCGTAGCCTTCCACGGCAAGCCAGATGCCCACGGCTCCCGACACGACAAGCCCCAGCGAGTTGGCTATCGCCACGCGCGCCATCGTCATCTGCTTCATCATGCGGTTGGTCTGCACAAGGGCGGTGGCGTTGATGATAAACGACAGGAACATCACCCTCGACAGGCTTATCAGTCGCTGGTCGCCGAAAGTGTCGGCAATCAACGGCGCACACGCCCACAGGATGGCGTAGATGGCAATGCTGATGCCGAGGTTGAAATAAAAAACCGTACAATAGTCGGTTTCAGTAGGTGATTTTTTCTGTATCAGCGCCGCGCAGAATCCGCTGTCGACAAACAGTGATGCGAACGCCTGAAACACAAGCATAGCGCCGACCAGCCCGAAGTCTTCCTTCGAGAGCAGGTTGGCAAGCACGACGCCCGTGACGCCGTAGAACACCTGCGACGCGAATTTGTCGATGGTGTTCCACTTCAGCGTGCGCGCTGTTTTCAGTTTAAGTTCGGTTTCTTCCACGCGCCTATTCTCGGTTTACGACTGCCGGCTCCGGCACTTCCATCAAGTCGAGCAGACCGGTGCCGTTGTCGGTGGTTTCCGAGACTTCGGCAGCCTCTGTTTCCGGCTCATTGTCTTCAATCACGTCGGTGGCTTCTGTCTCGGCGCCGCCCTCGAGCTGCACGATTTTCACATTCGACAGCTTGCTCTTGGTGATGATAGGTTTCCCGATATAGTACACCTTTCCTGAGCCTACGCCCTTCACGGAGAGCGTTTCTTTAGGGGCGCAACCTATTGCACCAGTGCCCATCAGCGTGCATTTCACGTGTTTCGCCGCCACCTCGTCGGCTTGAATCTCGCCGGTGCCCACATTCTTTATCGACAAGTTCTCACATTTGCCCGATGTTATGATTTTACCCTTTCCCGTGAGCAGTTTAAGGTTGATGTTGATAGCGTCGAGACCGTTGGCAATGATTGTGCCGTTGCCTTGAAGCTGTATGTCGATTTTAGCCCCAGGAGCCACTTTACGCAGCGTCAGGGTGCTGTCTTTTGTATTCTCTGCCTTGTACAGATACGACGAATAGACATAGACCGTAGGCAGTGTCTTGACAGTGATTGCCGCAGGGTCGAGCTGTATTTTCAGTCTGCCCTTCGAACGCTCTGCCATAATGTAGGATGTGTATTCCTTCTCGATGTCAAACGCCACGATGCCCACTGAGTCGGCATTGTTGGAATAGACCACGTTGATGCCGTCGTTAACCACCAGTTCGTTGAATTCGCCCACATTGATGGTGTGTGGAGTGGCATTTACCGCTGCCGCGCAGCAGAGGGTGATGATAGCCAAAAAGAATTTCTTCATAACGTCGCTTGTTTCTAAATATGTAAATAATCAGTTTCTATGCGTTGCAGCACGTCGTTGAGCTCTGCCCACGTCTTTGCCTGAAGCATTGCGATGCGCGTTTCCCTGAAATTGGGGATACCCTTGAAGAGCGGCGACGCGGCAAGATGACGGCGGATGTGGAGAATGCCTCTCAACTCATCGATGCCTTCGATGCTCTCCGCAATCTGGCGGCGGAGCAGCGCCATCTTCTCCGACGCCGGTATCTCTATCGCGGTGCCGTGAAGCAGATAGTGCTTCATTTCGCGGAAAATCCACGGAGCGCCTATCGAGGCGCGGCCAACCATCACGGCATCCACTCCATAGCGGTCAAAAGCCGTTTTCAAGCCCTCTGGCGTCGTGATGTCGCCGTTGCCGACAATCGGTATCGTGATGCGGGGATTGCGCTTCACCTCGCCGATAAGCGTCCAGTCGGCGTCGCCGGTATACATCTGGCTGCGGGTGCGTCCGTGGATTGTAAGCGCACGGATGCCGCAGTCCTGCAGTTGCTCGGCGAGCGTGGTGATGATTTTGTTTTCGCAGTCCCACCCCAGACGGGTCTTGACCGTCACGGGCAACTTCACCGCATCGACCACCGAACGCGTGATTTGCAGCAGCTTGGGCACGTCGCGGAGCATTCCTGCCCCCGCGCCTTTCGACGCCACCTTCTTCACCGGACATCCGAAATTGATGTCGATGACGTCGGGACCGGCTGCCTCGGCGATTTTTGCAGCCTCCACCATCGGTTCCACCTCCTTGCCGTAGATTTGTATCGCCACAGGCCGCTCGGCGGCGTTGGTGTGGAGTTTGCGGGTGGTGCTGTTGATGTTGCGCACAAGAGCGTCGGCCGACACGAATTCCGTGTAGACCATATCGGCTCCCTGCTCTTTGCAGATGAGACGGAACGACGGATCAGTCACGTCTTCCATCGGTGCCAGCAGCACCGGGCGCTCTCCCAAGTCAATTGTTCCTATCTTCATTCGCTTCTTTCGTTTTGTGTGCGCAAGTTACGCATTTTATCTGTCTTTCCAACATTGCCGGAAATTGAAATGTTCATTCTTAATGTCCTATTTTCTGTCTGTTTTGTCGGTTGCGCGCAGACGGGCAAGCATTTCTGCAGCCGTCAGCAGGCTGACGGGATGCCGCCACCCGGGCGACAACTCGCAGAGCGGTGCCAGCACAAACTCGCGTTTGTCCATCCGTGGATGAGGCAGGACGACAGTGGCGGTGTCGACAACCTCATCACCAGCATACACGATGTCGATGTCAAGCTGACGGTCGGCATAACTGCCGTCGGCATTGCGGTGGCTGGAGTTTCCCGCCTCGCGCTCGATGCGCTGGAAGATGTCGAGCAGACGCCCGACGGGCAAGTCGCTCTCAAACTCGACAGCGATATTGAAAAAGAGGTTATCAGACTGATAACCCCATGCTTCAGATTCGTATATGCTTGAGACTCGCGGGGTGCTGCCAACGCTGCGGGCTATCTCGTCAACGGCGCGGCGCAAGTTTGCCTCGCGGTCGCCGAGATTAGTTCCGATGTTGACACTCACTGTCCGCATTGCCTGCGTTTACAGCGTTTTTGAAACCTCTACTTCTTCGTAGGCTTCAATCATGTCGCCTTCCTTCACGTCGTTGTAGTTGGCGATGTTAAGACCGCAGTCGTAGCCCGACGACACTTCCTTGACATCGTCCTTGAAACGCTTCAGAGAGCCGAGTTCGCCCGTGTAGATGACAATGCCGTCGCGGATAAGGCGAACTTTGCTCGTGCGTTTCACCTTGCCCTCGCGCACCATACAGCCTGCAATCGTGCCGACCTTCGATATCTTGTAGGTTTGAAGCACTTCTGCCGTACCGGTAACCTCTTCCTTGAGCTCCGGCGAGAGCATTCCTGCCATTGCGTCTTTAACCTCCTCGATTGCATCGTAGATGATTGAGTAGAGACGGATGTCGACGCCATCGTTCTCTGCCAGACGGCGGGCGGCTACCGACGGACGCACCTGGAAGCCGATAATAACGGCGTCGGATGCGGCGGCAAGCGTAACGTCGCTCTCCGAAATCGCACCCACGGCCTTGTGGATTACGTTGACCTGAACCTCTGGTGTCGACAGCTTGATAAGCGAGTCGCTCAACGCCTCGATTGAGCCGTCAACGTCACCTTTGACGATAAGGTTCAACTCGTGGAACTCGCCCAACGCGCGGCGGCGGGCAATGTCGTCGAGGCCAGGCATACGGCGGGTGCGCTCCTTGACCTCGCGCTGCAACTGCTCGCGGCGCGTGGCTATCTCGCGTGCCTCACGGTCGGTGTCCAGAATGTTGAACGTGTCGCCGGCGGTCGGCGCACCGTTCAGACCGAGCACCAATGCCGGTGCCGCAGGGCCTGCCTCCGTGATGCGCTGGTTGCGCTCGTTGAACATGGCGCGGATCTTGCCATAGCTTGTTCCTGCCACCATGATGTCGCCCACACGCAGCGTTCCGTTGCTCACAAGCACGGTTGCCACATAGCCGCGACCCTTGTCGAGCGACGACTCGATAATCGAGCCTGTTGCCTTTCGGTTGGGGTTGGCTTTAAGGTCGAGCATCTCTGCCTCGAGAAGCACCTTGTCGAGCAGTTCTTTAACGCCGATACCCTTCTTGGCTGAGATTTCCTGCGACTGATATTTTCCACCCCAGTCTTCCACGAGGTAGTTCATATTGGCGAGCTCCTCCTTGATTTTGTCCGGGTTGGCGGCAGGCTTGTCTATCTTGTTGATTGCAAACACGATTGGCACACCGGCTGCCGAGGCGTGGTTGATTGCCTCGATGGTCTGCGGCATCACGTTGTCGTCGGCGGCAACGATGATGATGGCGATATCCGTCACCTTGGCTCCGCGGGCACGCATCGCCGTAAATGCCTCGTGGCCCGGGGTGTCGAGGAACGTGATGCGGCGGCCGTCCTCAAGCTTCACGTTGTAGGCTCCGATATGCTGCGTGATGCCACCAGCCTCGCCGGCAATAACGTTGGCGTTGCGGATGTAGTCGAGCAGCGATGTCTTACCGTGGTCTACGTGTCCCATCACGGTCACAATCGGCGGACGCGGCAGCAAATCTTCCTCGGAGTCGGCCTCCTCGTTGATTGCCTCCGACACTTCCGCACTGATATATTCTGTCTTGAAACCGAATTCTTCTGCTACAAGGTTGATGGTCTCAGCATCGAGTCGCTGGTTGATGGAAACCATCACGCCGATATTCATACATGTGGCGATAACCTTGTTGACCGGCACATCCATCATCAGTGCCAAGTCGTTGGCTGTCACGAATTCTGTGATGCGCAGCGTCTTGCTTTCCTTTGCCTCCAATGCGGCTTCCTCGCGCTCGCGCTCTTCAAAAGCCTCGCGCTTCTCTTTTCTCCATTTAGCACTCTTCTTCTGAGGCTTGTTGGTGAGGCGCGCAAGTGTTTCCTTAACCTGCTTCTGCACGTCTTCTTCGCTGACCTCTGCCTTTATGTGGCGCTTGGCCTTGTTGTTCGGACGGTCGGCGTTCTTGTTCTTGTTGCGGCGGCTGTCGTTGTTGCCTCCACCTTGCTTCTGTCCGCCGGCTTGCTGTCCGCCCGGATGCTCAATATCGACTTTCTCCTTGCCGATGCGCTTGCGCTTGCGCTTCTCGCTGTCGGCGTTTGCGCCTCCGTTGGCTTGTTTTTCCTTGGCGATGCGCTCTTTACGCTTTTCCTCCTTCGACTTCTTCTTCGGACGGGTCGACTGGTTGATGGCGTCAAGGTCGATTTTGCCGAGAATCTTAGGAGCGGCGATTGTTGCCACGACAGTCTTGATTTCGTTGGATTCCGAAACCTCAGGCGCTGCGGCTTTCGGCGCGCTCTGTGGCTGCGGGGCTGGCTTTGCCTCCACTTTCACCTCCGCCTTCTTCACCTCTTCCTTAACCACTGGTTTTGGTTCCGGCTTTGGTTCCGGCTTTGGTTCCGGCTTTGGTGCGGGCGCAGGTGCTGGCTTGGGCTCTGGCTTCTTCTCTTCAACGACAGGGTTGTTGTGCTTGTCGAGTTCGATTTTGCCGAGAATCTTCGGCTTCTGCACGGCTTCCACAACAGTCTTTATCTGCTCCGGCTTTTTAGGCTCTTGCGGAGCCTTGTTTTTCACTTTGTCCTTCTGACGCTCCGACTTCGACTTCAAGTCTTTGTCGTTTTTAAACGCGCGCACCAGCATTTCGTGCTGCTCGTCGGAGATGCGAAGGTTCAGGTTGCCGGGATCGCCGACCTCCTGATTGTGTTTCTGCAGAAATTCCACCAGCGTAGGAATCCCCACATTCAAATCGTTTGCTACTTTGCTTATCTTTATTGGCATATTGCTTGTTAAGTTTCCTGTTGTTAATCCTCAAATTCCGCTTTCAATATATCGAGCACTTGGTCGACGGTGCTTTCCTCAAGGTCGGCTTTGTCGATTATCTGCTCGCGTGGCATGTTGAGGACGGCTTTTGCCGTGGTGCAGCCGATGCCTTTGAGGGCGTCGATAACCCAGCTGTCGATTTCGTCGCTGAATTCATCAAGATAAATGTCGTCGCTGTCCTCTGTGAAGCGGTAAACGTCAATCTGGTAGCCGGTCAGCATTGTGGCAAGCTTGATGTTCAAACCGCCTTTTCCGATGGCAAGCGACACCTCTTCCGGAAGCAGCATCACCTCGGCGCACTTCTCTTCCTCGTTGATGCGGATTGACGACACCTTGGCGGGGCTGAGGGCGCGGCGGATGTAAAGTTCGGGATTCGTTGTGTAGTTGATCACGTCGATGTTCTCGTTGCGCAACTCGCGCACAATGCCGTGGATACGAGAGCCTTTCACGCCGACGCATGCGCCGACCGGGTCGATGCGGTCGTCATACGACTCTACGGCTATCTTGGCGCGCTCGCCAGGGATGCGGGCGATGCCTTTAAGCAGGATGAGTCCGTCGTGAATCTCCGGCACCTCAATTTCAAACAGACGGCGGAGGAATTCAGGGCTTGTGCGCGAAATTATCACCTTCGGGTTGTTGTTGGCGTTCTGCACTTCCTTGATGACGGCGCGGATGGTTTCGCCCTTGCGGTAACGGTCGCTCGGAATCTGCTCTTCCTTCGGGAGGATGAGCTCGTTGTGCTCCTCGTCAAGAACAAGCACTTCGCGTTTCCAGATTTGGTAGACCTCGCCTACTACAATCTCGCCTTCCATTGCCTTGAACTTGGTATAGATGGCGTCTTTCTGAAGATCGAGTATCTTGGATGCGAGCGTCTGACGGAGTGTCAGGATGGCGCGGCGGCCGAACTTCTCAAAAACGATTTCTTTCGTAACGTCCTCGCCGATCTCGCATTCCGGGTCAATCTCGCGGGCGGCGGTAAGACCGATCTGCATGCTCGGATTCTCCACAGCGCCGTCGGCCACTACTGTGAGGTTTTGATAAATCTCGCAGTCGCCCTTGTCTGGGTTCATGATTACGACGAAATTCTCGTCCGATCCAAACATCTTTGCCAGCACATTGCGGAACGATTCCTCCAACACGCTGATCATTGTGGTCTTGTCGATATTCTTCAGCTCTTTAAACTCCGAAAAGCTGTCTACCATGCTTATGGTTTCCTCTTTCTTTGCCATAATGTCTTAAAACTGGATTACGTATTTTGTATATTTTATTTCGTTATAACCGAAGCGAAGGTCTTCCTCCTGCTCCACCGGACGCTTGGCGCCTTCGGGTTTCACTTTCTTGACCACCGTAAGCACGAAGCCGTCGGCGTCGGCACTCTTGAGGATGCCTTTGAGCTTGCGACCGTCGGCGGTAAGCACTTCAACCTCGTTGCCTTCGTTCTTGTGATACTGGCGCTCTACGCGCAGTGGCGATGTCAGTCCGGCTGAGCCGATTTCAAGTTCATAATCTTCCTCGTCGCGGTCAAACTCGCTCTCAACAAGTCGGTTAAGGCGGATACACTCATCTATGTCCACACTTGTGTCGCTGTCGATTTCCACCACGATGTTGTTGTCCTTGCTGATTCTGACGTCGACGAGAAAAAGGTCGGTGCCTTCCATTCCTCGCTCCAAGACTGCTGTCAGCGCGCTTTTGTCAATCATTCTTCAATTGTTGATGTATTAATAAAACAATGGAGAAGACTTCCGCCCCCTCCATTTCCGTCTGCAAATATACTTATTAATAGACAAATGCACAAACATTTGGTTTCAACGGCTCAAAAACTGTCTTATAATTAGCGATATTTAACACTGCCAAGCAAATTATACGTTTTTTTAGCATCCTCAACGCGCTTTTTTTGACGTTCGCCTGGGATGCCTGTTCCGTTACCGCGGCAGTTGCCGCTCATTCTGTGGGTTAAATAAGTTAAAAACTTGTTCCCGATGCTTGTTTCTCAAAGAAATTTCATATCTTTACGCAGTTTAGTAATAACCTAACCGAAAAAGGACAAAGAAAAATACAGAATACACATCATTTATTAACTTAAAATCTTTTTTATGAGAAAGTCTTTTAAACACATTCTGTTGGCTGGCTTGACCATTGCATCGACAGCCATGGCTATGAATGCACAGACTTTGACGCAGGACTGGAAGGTGACCGAGGGTCTGCCTACAGCCGGCAATGCCCGTTGGGGCATTGGTTTCGACGGAAAAGTCTACACCAACGACAAAAGCGTGCCTCAAATCATCGCTATTAATGCCGAGGGGCAAACCACTGTAGCAACGAGCGCTGCAGGTACAGCAATCACTGTCGATGGAGCTGGAAACTTCATCGTAAACGATGGTTTTCCTAACGCCGCTTCTTCAACAACGTTCAAGATTCTCCCTGCTGGAACAACGGAGATGATTGATTTGACAGTCACTCTTCCTGAAGGCGTGACAGCCGGCCGTATGGACTTATTGGGTCGCGCTGTCGGCAATGTTATGTCGGAAACAGGCGGTGCTTTCTACATCACTCCTGCCAAATCAGGAAAAATTGCAAAAATCTTTGTTGCAAAGGGTGTCCAGGTCGCTGAAAAGTCAAAAGCTATCGCTGCTGGCATCGCATGCGCTTCCGACGGACATGTTCAACCTGCCGACAACAATCCTGAAACCGACAACATTTTTGTGCGTCCGGCACGCGCGCAAGCTTTCTTTGACGGCTTGACAAAGGTCGGAACGGCAAACCTTACCGCTGGTGGTGACGCTGTCACTCTCGACGGAACTTTGTTCACATTCGAGCCTTGCGGAACAAACTACGTTGACGGCTTCCAGGTTGTGAACCGCACAACAAACGAGGTGGTTGCAACTCACGAAAACGAATTCTCGAAATCTGCCGCCGCTCCTAACCAGAACGCGATTTCTGTAGAGAAGGTAGACGAATACACTGCTGCAATCTACCAATACGTTCCTGGTCAGATAGCTGCAAAGTACACATTCTCTATTCCTAAGCCGCTTCCTGCACTTGAGGCCCGCAACGCTTACGCTTACGACATCAAGGTGGAACCTGCCGCTGAAAACTACACTGTTTCTTATCGCTTGAACGCTCCTGCTGAATCTGTAAAGGTTCAGATGTTTGTCGACGGCGAAATGACAAAGGAATACGAAGGTACTACTGTCGCTACCTACGGAGACTATGAAATGACGACCCTCAAAAACCTCAACTCTGTTGAAGTCCCGGGTGCCGACGTTCCTAAAGACGCGTTGGTGCAATTCAAGGTTGCCGTTACAAGCGCCACTGTTGCCGAGCCTACTGTAAACACTAAGAAATACAGTTTCTACCACCCGTCAAGCGTGGACGTAGACAACAACACCGACAGCCCTAACTTCGGACGAATCCTTGTTGCCGAGGCTATGGCGGCGAAACCTACCGGCTACCACTCTTCTGGCGAAAACAACGGTCTGTATGCTTTCGACCCGACTATGAACCCTATCAAGAACGCTGAAGGCAAATATGCTTTCAAGGGCGGTCAGACTTTCCAGACTACATTCCCTAACGGAATAACTTCCTACGATCCTCGAAAAGTGCGTATCGCTGCCGACGGACGTATCTTCCTGAGCGGTCAGAACTCTAATGGTATCGCGCTCTGGCAGGTTGACCCAACCGACCTCAACGCTGCGTTCAAACCGGTGATCAAGGGCACTGCAAACCCTGAAACTTACGAAATTACAAACGAGGCTGGCGAATTTATCGCTGCGCCTAACGTAAGTATGGACCTCGCGGGCTTTGGCTTTGGTCTCAAGATTCTGATGCTTTCTACAAACGCAAGCGGCACCAGCTTCTCTTACTCTGGCTACCGCACCGACGAGTACTACATCGGCAAAGCCACTACTTGGGATGCCGCTCCGACACAGGCTATCGACGCTTTGACTGGTAAATACACCATCTCTCACACCAACACTACTGCAATCTACGACAACGAGGGCGGTATATGGTATGCCAACTCTCGCTCTAAAGCTACGGAAGCGGAACCTACTTTGGTTCACATCAACGCTGAGGGCGTAGAGGACTACAAGGTCGACTCTAACGACAAGGGCGGTTTCTACGGCGGTGGCGGTATCCGCTTCAACGCCGACTTCTCTCTCCTCGCTATCGGTACTTCTGACAAGACTCTCACTGTATTCGAGGTTTCTAAGGACGACAATGGCGCTCCTGTTTTGACTGAGAAATACAAATTTGCTACGACTATCGGACGCAACCTCAACGACATCGCTTGGGACTGCGCAAACAACCTCTACATTGTCAGCAACAGCGGTGAGTTGTTGAAAACTGTCGCTCTTCCTCGCGAAAGCGGTGAAGTGGTTGTTGCCGCTCCAAGCAGCTACGACATCAACATCTCAAGCGACGAGTATCCTGCTTCTGTCTACGTAATCGGACAGGAAACTGGATGGGATCCTGAGAATGGCGTGAAATTGACTAAGGGTGAGAACGGTGTCTACACTGGCACTGTGACTGGTCCTTGCAACTTCGGTATCACTACAGTGCTTAGCGCTGACTGGGATGTTGTCAACGCCAACCGCTACGGTTTTGAGGTCGACAACACTGCCGTTACTCTCAACACGGCTATGCCTCTCGTGAAGGCTGCCGGCGCTATCCGCGTGGCTGAGGAAGGCGTATTCGAACTCACTGTCGACCTTAAGAACATGACTGTCCTCGTTGCTGGCGAAGCTCCGGTGGTTTATCCTGAGAAGCTTTACCTCCTTGGCACTGTTGAGCCTAACGCCTGGGATCCTGCCGACGAGACTCACGTTGCCAACCAAATATCTGAGGGCATCTATCAGATTGATAACGTCTCGATTCTCGCTGCCGATGAAAACGACTATGGCTACTTCGCATTCACTTCAACTCCTGGCACTTGGGACGATGTCAACGCTCATCGCTATGGTCCGGCTGTAAAGGATACTGAGCTTGCCGACAAGACTATGTCTGCTATCGGCTTGAACGGCGACACTTCTTACAAGATCAAGAGCGGTGCATACAGCATCACTGTCGACCTCGGTCTCAACACTATCTATGCTGTCCGTCTGGGCGACAACGTTAACGACGCTGCCGTTGAAGCGGCTAAGGTTGTTGCTGGTATCGGCGAAATCCGCATCATCGGTGAGGCTAACGCTGTTTCTATCTTCAACGCTGCCGGACAGGCTGTCGCTGTAAACAGCAAGGACGCTCAGTTCTTCGTTGCAAGCGGCATCTACGTAGTTGTTGTCGATGGCAAGACTACTAAGGTTCTCGTGAAATAACATTTCACTTCAATAAATCTAAAAAGGCGAGTCTCTTTCGGGACTCGCCTTTCTTTTTCGCCGTCCTCGCCGGGACGGCTTGAAAAGACACTTCGTTAATTCTTTCATCCGGCGCACTGCGCCATAGCGTCGGCTCGCTTCTTGCGCGTGCAAAACCGCTCGCACTGCAGGCAGATGTCGTAGCCAAGCAGTGCCCCGAGGATGAAATCCTCCTCGGGCGACAACTGATGGAGCGGGCGCACGATAAACTGCCTTACCGCCGCAATGCATTCCGGCTTGCCGAAATACAGATTGACGTTGTTCTCGTTGGCCGACTGCTCGAAGTGGCAGATGCCTTGATCGTCGAGTCGCGCCACGGCTGCCGCCAGATAGCGGCGGTTCAGCGTGCATAGCACCATGTTGCGCACGCCTTTCTTATATTCGTACACATAGTTGAGAAACACCTGAAGCTCGCTCGACAGCATCGTGTTGGCTATTTCCATCATTGTCGTTGGTCGTTTTTTATTTTGTCATTGACGTTTGTTTCTGTCTCTCGGTTATTCCACGCCCTCGTTCTTCAGCTGTGCGGCCCAGGCGTCGATGCGTCCGTCGGTCTTGTCGTCTTCGTTGACTTCGTCGAGTGCCAGACCGACAAACTTGCCGCCGCTCTCTGCCGCCGAATCATCGTAGGTATAGCCGGAGGCATCGACCTGACCGACAAACGTGCAGCCGGTGGCTGCCAGACCGTCGTGGATTTCGCCCATGGCGCTGCAAAACGTGTCGCTGAACGACGAGGAGTCGCCACAGCCGAACAATGCTACTTTCTTGCCTGTCAAGTCCTGACACTTCAGCTGGTCGAGAAAGTCGTACCAGTCGTCTTGTAGCTCGCCGGCGCCCCATGTGGAGGTGCCGAGCAGCAACGCGTCGTAGCCCACGGCATCGGCGGCTGTGGCCGACCCTACATTGTGCACGTCGGCGGAGGCTACGCCGAGTTTCTTCGCTATTCGCTCTGCAACAGCCTCGGTAACGCCTGTTGTTGAGCCATAAAAAATACCAATTTTCATCTTCGTGTAGTTTAATTGTTCATTGTTGTTTTTCTGGTCGTAAAATTACGTCGGCGCATTGCCTTCCGCAATACCTAAATCAGCGTAATTTGACCGCTGCGGCATACCTATCATTTTGTGAAAATTTGATAACGAGGCAGTCTGTCAACGCTTTACAGCCAACAATCGGCCCTGTCGGAGAGCGTGGCGGCAAGGCGCAGACCGGATAGCGTCCGGGCGGCGTTGTCGCGGAATTGCATGGCAAGACTCTCGCGGGCGGCATAGCAGCTGGCAAGCACCGACTGTGCGACATAGCGCTCTGCATAGCGGCGCAGGCTCTGGGCGGTGCCGACGCCGTCAACGGTCAGCGACAGCGTGTAGGTGGTGTCGCTGTCGGAGGGAATCGAAAACGATTGGCTGTCTACGATGCTCGCGAGTTCGCCGGCAAGACATAGCCAGGCGTTGAGGCAATAAACGCCGAGCAATCGGCGGTTGTCGGACGAGATTACTGCCGGACGGCTGTCGCGGCCGCTCATCAAGGCGAGGCACGCGCTCTCGGCATAAACTGTTTTAAGCACTTGCTCAATGTCGATTGAAATTGTGATTTTTCGTGTGTTGTTCATTGTCTTTTTTTAATTGTAAAGGTTATCAAGATTAGTGTTGTTGCAGCCGCAAGCAATGCGGCAAGCGAAAGTCGGTAGCGCGTAGGCAGCCGGCGCGTCGATGTGGTCTGCTCTGTCGTCCCGATGCTCACGCCTGTGGCTGCCACCGCCACTGTGTCGGTGCGCTCCTCGGCTGCAAGCCGGCGGTGCCGGCTTATGCTTCTCACGGCTTGACGGCCTGTCGAGTCGGGGGCAAAGAAGTTTATCTCAACGGTTTCCGATGCCTCTTTCGCCGATGCCGTGGTGCGGCGTGTGGCGGCGACGCTGTCGGCCGTTTCCGTGTGTGTCTGCAATCCCGCAGTGCTCTCCACTGCCCTATGGCTGTGGCACGAGGATAGGCTAAACAGTGAGGCTACGATGATTGCTGCGGTTGTGTATTTCATGGTAGATGATTTTTGAAGCTTGTTTTTTCGACAGGAAGTAGCGTGACGCTTTTTGCTCGGCAAGCACTGTCGCCACGGCTTCGGCAATCGTGCATTTGCGCCTGTGCATGACGCGCCTGACGTGGAGGCTTATCTCCTCCCACATCTGACGCTTCAGTTTACTCCGGCGGGAGCATGGCTTGCCGTCGCGCACCATCTGATACATCATTCGCAACGCGTAGTCGTAACTCACGTCGTAGCGTGGTGTGCCGCCGCGGAGCGCACGGTCTATCACGTTGTAACGGCTGTCGTAGCGGTTGGTTTCGATGGCTTTCTTCAGGCTGCGTTGCCAGTTTGCCATCAGTTCTTGGTTTCTCATGATTTTGTGCTCAAACATAATTCTCGGTTTTGATTTGTGTGTTTTTCTTGGAAATCTGATGCGAAGATAATACACAAAATGGCGATTTGCAAATATTTTATTGGCTTTTTACCAATAAATTTCCTAAATCTCTTATACTCAGTCGCACAGCAAACGCAGCATGGCACAAAAAAACGGGAGGCATACCGCCTCCCGCCACTATTTTTTTGTCTTATTTTTTCTTTTTAAGCTTGTTCAAACCGCTTTTTAATCCTGACTTAACCTTTTTTGTGGCTTTGTCCACAGGATTGTCCGATGTCGACGTCGATCCGCCGTCGCCGCCGTTTTTGGCTCTATACTCTTCCCAGTATTTATCATATTCAGCCTCGGTTCCACAAACGATTTTACGTCCGTTTGTTTTACCTTTCTCGTAAGAAATCTGCACCACGGTCTGTCCCTTGTCGTTCTTCTTCATTACCACACTGTGAGTAAAATACGAATTATCATAGCAGTCAAACGTTTCCGTATTTCCCGATTTCTTATAGTTTTTCACTGTCAGCTCATCATCTCCACAAGAGTCAGGAATGTATTTTTTAGCCTCACGGTCAAGGATAAACCAACTGGTTTCAGGCTGATCCTCATGTCCCTCCTCATAAAGGAAATAATACTTTTGTTGAGCGGCATACGCTCCAACTGACGACAACAACAAAGCGGCAGCACTCATTAGAATTTTCTTCATAGTTCTTTTTTTATTAAGTTATTTCATCACTTTCATCACCTTATAGCCCACCTTCACTACGTAGACCCCCGAAGGCAGGACAACCATCTGCTTCTCCGCTCCGTCGCGGCTTGCATAGACCTCTCTTCCGCCGGCATCGTAGACCGCCACATCGGTGCCTTCCGGATTTTCAACCACCACGCCGTCGGCTGTGGCATAAGCGCGCGCCGAAGAGGCCTTCAATGCGCACACTGCGCCTTCCTGCTTCACCTCGACGAGGTCGCTGTAGTTAGAATCATCGAGTTCCGACCCTGACGACAACCGCTTCAGCGAGGCCACCTGATACCAATACACGTCGCCTGCCACCTTGTCGCCTGTCGCGACGTCGTGGCTCGACACGTCGCCTGTTTCCACAAAGTCGTAGACGAGCATAGCCTCGTCGCCTGCCTTCATAGGCTGGCTGATTGTCATATTGTCAAAATATGCATTGCTGTCGCCACCAACCATATCCAGCTCCACATAGCAGCCCTGGATTCCGCCGTCGAGCTCAAGCGTATAGTCTGCCCACTCCTTGGTCAGCTCCACCTTGCCCACCTTGCCGAGTGCGTATGAGGGTCCTGCCATCAGATATTCGGTGGCGAAGACGGCTACAGTGGCTGTGCCGGTGGTCTTCGCGCGGAACGTCACCGTAAACTTGCCGTTGTTGTTCTGCAGGCTGTACATCGGCGACATGAGCATTCCGTTCTGCTCTGCCGACTTTTTGTTGTAGAGTCCAAAAACGCCGTGGCACGAATATGCGCCATAGACATACCAGTTGCTGCGGTTGGTGTAGCCGTCGAGCCATCCCCAACCTATGTCGAACGGGCTCTCGATGGAGCCGTATTTGAATCCGCTGAAATCATCGTTGTAGAAATAGTAGGTTTCATCAGCCGGCGCTTTGTGGCGGATATATGTGTAGACGGTGTAGCAGTTGGCTCCTGAGACCTTTTCCCAATTGGCGGTAAACCCGGCATCGCTGACGTTGGTGGCCGGCTTGACAACAGGCACTGGCAATCCATGCGCCAGCTTCTGAGGTCCACGCTGGGGCGCGGGCACTCCTGCCATCGCAGCCGCGGCAACGAGAAGCATCGCTGTCAACAAGTAAATTTTATTCATAAAGCGGTTTTTGTTATGTTGTCTAAATGTTTTTCCTATTACAATTACAAAATTACACAAAACATTGACATTCCAATACTTTTTTCAAAAAAAAGTGTGCCGGAACAATCCGTCCGGCACACTCGTCAAATATGCAATTCCGTTTTTTTCTATCTTACAATGGTCTTTACCACCTTGTCGCCTACGCGGACAATTACAAATCCTTGGCAATCAACAGCGTTCTCGCCCTGATGTGCCTCAAATGCAGCGATTACACGGCCGTATGCGTCAACAACGGTGACTGGGGCTGCCTCTGCGGCATCGACAACGAGACGTCCGTTGCGGGCAAACACTTTGAATCCTGCGGCTGCAACGTCGGCAACGCCGTCTGCCTCACCAACCATAATTTCGTTGGATGCGCCTGAATAAACCACATCGTCCATACCAACGGCTGTGATTGTGTTCACGCTTGCAAACACTTTGTAAGAATATTCCGTGTTGGCTGCCGGCTCATAAGTGAATTTCGCCGACAGTCCGGTTGTCTCAACCTGCTGGGCTACGGTGCGCACCTTGTCGCCAGCCTTGGTCTTCTGAGTAATCACTACATCGTCAAAATGCACCTCGCTGGTACCTCCGTAAGAGAAGCGGATAAACGTGCCTTTCGCGCCTTTGGTAAACATTGTGCCGTAGTTCTTGAACGCGCCCTCGTCGAGTTCGATTTCCGCGCTCTCAAGCACTGTGGTCTCGTTGTTTGCCTGTGTCAAAAGGTCTACTGTAACTTTTTCTCCGGTCTTGTATTTTCCGCTGTCGCCTGCGGCTGCAGTAAAGTCTACAAACACCACTCCGCCATTGCCGCTGAGGTCAAGAGACGGCGTTACAAAGAACGCACTTCCAAACATCGGCCAAAGCACAAGGCTTCCGCCACCGAAAGCGTATGTCGATGCATACCAACCTGGTGTGTGGGTGTAGGCGTCGAGGTTGTCTGGGTCTTTTGATGGAAGATCAATCAAATCAAACGATCCTTTCGTGATGCCCGCGAAATCTTCGTTGAGAATCTCTGTGTCGCTGTCCTCCGTAAGAGTTATGGTCTTATAAAGAGTTGCTGTGTAGGTGTCTGCGTCGGGAACGGCTGTCCAGTTGGCTGTGAAGCTGTTGGTGGTCACGTCGGTTGCCGCAAGTGCGGTCGGAGCTGCCAGACTTTCAACGTGCTTGATAACTTCCGACTCGTTCGACTCTGTAGAAACGTCTGTGCCTCTTTTGGCAACAACCACAAAGTAATATTTCAACGTGTTGTCGTCCACTGTGACAATCACGCGGTTGCCCGATGTGTCGCCTTCCGGAAGCGGCTCGGCGTCGTAGGTCTTGACGTTGATTCGGTTGCCTTTGGCATCCTTGTTGTAGACCGACACGGTGTAGCCTGTTGCGTTTGGCACAGAAAGCCAGCGTGCCGAGAATGTTGTGCCGTCATAGTCTGTCGGACGCAGGGATGTTGGTGAAGGCACCACTTCATCGCCCTGCTCAATCTTCAGATAATCAATAAAGAACGGGGTGGAATAAAGGCTCGCTGAAGAAATCGACAATGCTCCGGGAAGTCCCTTGTCTGTTACAATAACAAAATCATGCCATTCTCCGTCCTCGAAATAAGGGGAACTCAATTTCGTATCGCCGGCCTTGATGTTGATCATGTTGCCGTACTCTGTCCACGATTTCACACGCAATGTGATGCGGATATTACCATCCTTTGCATCCAAATCCAAATCGGGAGTAGAAATCGAATGCGGGTCGAAATCAAGCACATCGGTTGTGCCGACAAACAGTGAGCCGCCCGCTTCGTAGATTGCATCACCCGTCCATCCAAGCAACACATCGCCGAGCTTTCCGCTCGCTGCGATGTCCACATTCCCTGGCTTGCTTGTTGTGCCATCCGTAAACTGGTTGAAATCTTCCTCAAGCACCACTCCGGCATTTGCCAGCGGCGCCGCTCCAAGCAGCGCTGAGGCTGCGAGAAATCCAAATAGTAAATTCTTCTTCATCTGTTTTAATTTTTAGGTTATCGTTCCCAGACAGCAACAAAGTTACACATTATTTCTTCATTCGCAATCTTTTTTTTTACAAGAATCGCCTTTCTGGTTAATTTTTTCTACAAAAACCTTCCCAAACCGTAATTCCGATGCCAAACGCACCATTTTGAACGGTTGTTAATAACTTTTTTTCAATCTATTACGCTACTTTTATAAATAATGTCTACCTTTACCACCTAATTAGGTATGGAAGAAGATTTTTTATGGTAATGAAAGAGGAACTACCTGTGTATCATATCCCTGCATTGGCGCCGGAAACAATCCAAGGGCTCGACATAAAGCCCGACGGCACATACGTCGACGTGACATTCGGAGGAGGAGGTCACTCGCGCGCCATTATGTCGTGTCTCGGACCTAATGGTCGGCTGTTCAGTTTCGACCAGGACATGGACGCTTATGCAAACCGGATTGACGACAACCGGTTCACGTTTGTGCATGGAAACTTCCGATACCTGCGTAATTTCCTTCGTTTCTACAATGCGCTGCCTGCCGACGGCATCCTCGCCGACCTCGGCGTGTCGTTCCATCACTTCGACGACGGAGAGCGCGGTTTCTCGTTCAGATACAGCGACGGCGTTCTCGACATGCGCATGAACCGCGACAACGACCTTGACGCGCGACGCGTGGTAAACGAATACGACGCCGAACGGCTGACCACGATTTTCCGCCTTTACGGCGAGCTGAAGAATGCCAAACGGATGGCTGACTGCATCGTGAAGGCAAGGGCTTCGAAGGACATTGTCACTATCGCCGACCTGCTGAACGTGGTACGACCGCTTATAAACCCTCGTCAGGAGAAAAAAGAACTGGCGCAAGTGTTCCAGGCTTTGCGTATGGAGGTGAACCACGAAGTCGACGCGCTTCAGGAGTTTCTCGAGCAGACGCTAACGGCTATACGCCCGGGCGGACGACTCGCCATAATAACATACCACAGCATCGAGGACCGCATGGTGAAAAATTTCATGCGCAGCGGACGCATCGACGGCAAAGTGGAAACCGACTTCTTCGGACGCCGGCTGTCGCCTATAGCGCCGCTGTCGGGAAAACCGATTGTTCCGTCTGACGAGGAGGTGGAACGCAATCCGCGCGCACGCAGCGCAAAACTGCGTGTGGCGATAATTGGAAAGGAGGACGAGTGATGACAGACGAGCAGAAACCCAAGAAATCGTCCAGTCTGCTGAAGCGCATATACCGCGGGCAGTGGCTTTCCGTAAAAGACTACAAACGCAACATCATCGGCGTTGTGGTTGTTGTGGCCATGTTCATCATCTACATCTCTTTCAAATTCGATGTGCAGATGAAAATCGCCCAAATAATACACCTGAGCGAGGTGCTCGCAAACGCCAAGACAAACATGGTCAACGCTTCTTCGGAATACAGCAGCAAAATCCGCGAGAGCGAGCTGACCCAAAAGCTCGACACTCTTCACATGTACCTGAAAGTTGCCGAGCAACCGCCATATTATCTGGACTCTTCAAACGACACTGACGATGGAGAAGAAAAAGAAAAGTAAAATACAGCAGGGCATGCTCAACCGCTATCGCATGATATTCATTATCATTGCGCTTTTTGCAATCCTCATTGCCACTATGCTTTTCAAAACAACGGTTGTCGACGCTCCTCTCTGGAACGAGAAGGCTGCAGGAACGCTTGTGAGCGGCGACTCCATCACGCCCGAACGTGGAAAGATTCTTGCTTCCGACGGGTCGATTCTGTCAGTGAGCGTGAGATACTATATGGTGAGACTCGACTTGCGCTCGCCAAACTTCAAGCCTGAGGCCATCGACTCGCTGCTGCCGCGGCTGTGCTCTCAGCTCGAATCGCTGCACACACAGCCCCAACGCACGGCTGCTCAATGGAAGGTGTTGTTTGACAATGAAATAAAAAAGGAAAAGAGCAACCGGTCGCGCACTTTCCTCATTTCAAAGAAAATGACAAAAGCCGAGCTAGACACGCTCCGCACGTTCGCTTATCTGAACTCCCGAAACGGCAGGACAATCATAACCGCGCAGTCGCTCGACTGCCGCGAGAAGCCGTTCGGACGCATGGCGGCTCGAAGCATCGGCAACATCAACGATTTGAAGCACGGAACGTCGGGTCTGGAGAAGGAGCTTGACTCACTGCTATACGGCAAGCCTGGCGTCAAGAAGAAGGTGCAGCTGACCACTGCGATAAAGGAGTGGGAGGACATCGCCGCCATCAACGGATACGACATCCTGACCACTATCGACGTGCAGATTCAGGACATCCTCGAAACGGAGCTTTACAATATGTGTGTTGAGCAGGAACCGGAATGGGCGACTGCGGTGCTGATGGACGTGAAGACGGGCGACATCAAAGCCATTTCCAACCTGTCGTGGAACGAAACCGCACACGACTATATCGAGACCGTAAACCACGCCGTGCGCTCATGGGAGCTTGGCTCGGTGATGAAGCCCATATCGCTTGCCATAGCAATCGAGGACGGTTTTGTGCATGCAAACACTCCCGTCACAATCGGCGCGAGCTTCCCATACGCCCAGGCAAGGCCTATCACCGACACCCACTCCATCGGAGCGAACCCGACGGTGACCGAGGTGCTCGCCGGATCAAGCAACATCGGAACTGCGCGGATAATCACGAGCCACTATGGAGAAAAGCCATGGGAATTCCGTAAACGCCTTGAGGAAATCGGTTTCTTCGAATCGCTCAACATAGGAATCTCCGGCGAGAGCAGACCCACAATACAACCGCTCGGAAGCCCCGACAAGAGGATGGAGAACCCTTGGCGCATCAATCTGTCGCGTTGCTGCTATGGATATGCCGTGCAACAGTCGCCGGTCACCAACCTTGCAATCATCAACGCCATCGCAAACGACGGAAAGTTTGTGCGCCCGCGGCTTGTTAAGGAGCTGTGGCGAAACGACTCGCTGATAAAATCAAACCCGGTGTCGTACGTGCGGAAACAGGCATTCAGCCCGAAGACGGCAAGCGAGGTGCGGTCAATGCTGCGAGCTGTGGTGTGGAGCGACCGCAAGGGTGTGCCTACGGCACCGCGGCTGCAAAACAACTTCGTGGAGATTGCCGGAAAAACCGGAACTGCACGCATCATGGAGCCGGGCGTGGGATACACAAACAAACTCCGGGTGACGTTTACCGGCTTCTTCCCTTACGACAAACCGATGTATTCATGCATCGTGGTGTTCAACGCTCCCCGCATACGCAGCGCGCAGCTGGTGAGCGGACGGGTGCTGATGAACACGGCCTTGAAGATGTATGCACGGGGGATGCTCGGCAACAAATCCGACTTCCGAAAAGAGGACGACAACACCCACCGCGCACCTACCCTGATGGCGATGAGCAGCGACAAGACCACAAGAGTGCTGAGCCAGATGAAGGCTAAGTCATATTCCCAGATGAAAAGCAAGGGAAACGAGAAAGGAATGGTGCCCAACGTTTTAGGAATGGGACTGCGCGATGCCGTGGCAACTCTTGAACGCTGCGGTGTGACTGTGACAAAAATAAGCGGATCGGGCTATGTGACCCAGCAGATTCCTGCCGCCGGCTCTCCGCTAAGAAAAGGAACGAAAGCAACTTTGCATTTAAATAATTGATTATATATGAGCAAGATTTTATCTCAATTATTGTCAAAAATTAAAGCGGTCAGCATCACTGGTGCTACCGACAAGGAAATCTCAAGCATCGAGAGCGACTCGCGGAAGATTACGCCGGGCGCCTTGTTTGTAGCCGTGCCGGGCGTCACCGTCGACGGACATAAATTCATCCCCGACGTGGTGAAGGCTGGGGCGACGGCTGTGGTATGCCAGACGCTGCCCGATGTGCTCGACAGCGATGTGACATATATAAAGGTGGAATGCTGCGCCTCGGCGCTGGGCTTCCTCGCCTCGGAATGGTACGACAACCCTACCGACAAGCTGAAGCTTGTCGGCGTAACCGGAACAAACGGAAAGACCACCACCGCCACGCTGCTCTACGAGATGCTGCGGATGATGGGCTACAAGACCGGTCTGTTTTCAACCGTCTGCAACTATGTTGACGGACGTGCGGTGCCTGCCACACAGACCACTCCCGACCAGCTGACGCTCAACCGCTTGATGCACGAAATGGTGGAGGAAGGTTGCGAATATGCGTTTATGGAAGTGAGCTCGCACGCTGCCGACCAACACCGCATCGACGGTCTGCGTTTCCGCGGTGCAATCTTCACCAACCTGACGCGCGACCACCTCGACTACCACAAGACTGTCGACGCATATATGAGGGCGAAAAAACGGTTTTTCGACATCCTCCCTGCCGACGCGTTCGCTCTGGTAAACGCCGACGACAAGGCTGGACAGTTCATGCTGCAGAACACCGCCGCAAAGAAATACACATATTCGTTGCGCTCGCAGGCCGACTTCCGTTGCAAAATCATCGAGAGCCGGCTCAACGGAACGCTGCTCAACATTGACCGCCACGAAGTGGAGGTGCTGTTCACCGGACGATTCAACGCCTACAACCTGCTTGCCGTCTACGGAGCCACTCGCCTGCTCGGTTTCGACGAGGAGCGCACATTGATCGACATGAGCCGGCTGGTGCCTGTTGCCGGACGATTCCAGACTTTTGAGTCGCCGCGCGGCTACACGGCAATCGTCGACTATGCCCACACTCCCGACGCTTTGGTCAACGTACTTTCGACCGTGCGCGACGTGGTGGGGACACGCGGCAAAATAATCACCGTTGTCGGTGCCGGCGGAAACCGCGACCGTGGCAAGCGTCCAATCATGGCGAAAGAGGCTTCACGGCTGAGCGACAAGTTGATACTCACTTCCGACAACCCACGCTTCGAGAATCCCGACGACATCCTCAACGATATGGTAGAGGGGCTTGACGCCGACGACCGCAGGCGCATGCTGCGCATCGCCGACCGTCGCGAGGCTATCCGCACCGCGGCTCAGTTTGCCCAAAAGGGCGACGTGGTCGTGATTGCCGGCAAAGGACACGAGAACTATCAGGAAATCTGCGGAGTGAAGCACCATTTCGACGACAAGGAAGTGGTACAGGAGATTTTTAACGAAGAAAAAGAATTACAACAATAAACAATGCTTTATCATTTATTCGATTATCTACAGCAATTCGACGTGCCCGGCGCACGCCTGTTTGAATATCTGACCTTCAGGTCGGGTATGGCGTTGATATTGTCAATCCTCATCGCCACAATCGTGGGTCGGCACATCATCGACCGTCTGCAAATGATGCAGGTGGGCGAGATTGTGCGCAACCTCGGACTTGAGGGACAGATGAGCAAGACCGGCACACCGACAATGGGCGGCGTGATCATCATCATCGCCATTATCGTGCCATGCCTGCTACTTGGCGACTTCACAAACGTCTACATGATTCTGATGGTGGTGTCAACACTGCTCTTCGGACTGCTCGGCTTCCTCGACGACTACAAGAAACTCGCCAAGCACAACAAGGACGGCTTGGCTGGCAAGTTCAAGATTGTAGGTCAAGTGGGAGTGGGTCTGATGGTCGGACTGACAATGTATCTCAGCCCCGACATCGTGGTGCGCGAGAACATCGAGACTCAAAACGCTGCCAACCACCAGATTGAGGTGACTTACAAATCGCAGGAAGAGAAGCAGCCAATCACCACAATCCCGTTTGTGAAAGGCAACAACATGAACTATGCGTGGTTCACCAAATGGATGGGCGACAACGCCGAGACCGGCGGCTGGATATTGTTTGTCCTCGTGACAATCTTCGTGGTAGCGGCTGTGTCAAACGGCGCCAACCTCACCGACGGCATCGACGGACTCGCAACCGGCACATCGGCAATCATCGGAGTGGCGCTCGCCATCATGTGCTATCTCGGAGGCAACATCATCTACTCGTCCTACCTCAACATAATGTATATCCCAGGCAGCGGCGAGCTAATGGTCTACGCAGCGGCATTCATCGGCGCGCTGGTGGGCTTCCTGTGGTACAACGCCTACCCTGCACAAGTGTTTATGGGCGACACCGGCAGCCTTACGCTCGGTGGCATCATCGCCGTGTTCTCAATCCTGATCCGCAAGGAGCTGCTCATCCCAATCCTCTGCGGAATCTTCCTTGTTGAAAACCTGTCGGTGATCCTTCAGACAGCATATTTCAAATACACCCGGCACAAGACCGGCACCGGACGGCGCATCTTCAAGATGGCTCCGCTCCACCACCATTTCCAGAAACAAGGCACAGGCGACAAGGGCGTGCTTTGGCAACATCCGTTCAATGCCATCCCTGAGTCGAAAATCACCGTAAGATTCTGGATTATTGGCATATTTCTTGCAATATTGACATTTATAACTTTAAAAATACGATAATGACTCGAAGAATTGCAGTGCTTGGCGGAGGAGAAAGCGGCGTAGGCGCCGCGGTCCTCGCAAAAGTAAAAGGAATGGACGTTTGGCTTTCCGATTTTGGAAACATTGCCGACAAATACAAGGCACGTCTTGACGAGTACTCTATCAACTGGGAAGAAGGCCACCACACCGAGGAGCGCATCCTTGCCGCCGACGAGGTGGTGAAAAGTCCGGGCATCCCCGACACAGCGCCTATCATCCAGAAAATAAAGGCTAAAAACATCCCGGTGATTTCGGAAATCGAATTTGCCGGACGCTATACCGATGCGAAAATGGTATGTATCACGGGTAGTAACGGCAAGACAACAACCACAATGCTTACCTACCACATCCTCAAGGACGCCGGCTTGAACGTGGGTCTGGCTGGAAACGTGGGGGCAAGCCTCGCATATCAGGTGGCGACAGCCAACCACGATGTCTATGTGATTGAGCTGAGCAGTTTCCAACTCGACAACATGTATGACTTCAAAGCCAACATCGCCGTACTGCTCAACATCACTCCCGACCATCTTGACCGCTACAACTATGAGATGCAGAATTATGTGAACGCAAAGTTCCGCATTCTCCAGAACCAGACAAAAGACGACTCGTTCATCTATTGGGAAGACGACCCTGTGATTGCAGAGCAGCTCAACCACATCAACGTGGAGGCTCAGATGCTGCCGTTCTCTGAGCACAACGAGGAAGGCGCCAGAGCATACTGCGACGGCGACACACTGGTGTTCAACGCCGCCGAAGGCACCGACTTCGAGATGCCTGTCGACGAGCTCGCCCTCAACGGTCTGCACAACCTCTACAACTCTATGGCAGCCGGTCTGTCGGCATCGCTGCTCAACATCAAGAAGGACGTAATCCGCAAAGCCTTGTCCGACTTCCAGTCGGTTGAGCATCGTCTGGAATACGTTGACACCATCAACGGCATCCGCTACGTTAACGACTCCAAAGCCACCAACGTAAACTCTTGCTGGTATGCGCTTGAGAGTATGAAAACGCCTGTGGTTCTGATTCTTGGAGGCAAAGACAAAGGCAACGACTACTCGGAAATCGAGAAATTTGTCACCGACAAAGTTTCAGCCATCGTGTGCATGGGCAAGGACAACGAGAAAATCAAGACATTCTTCGCCGGGAAAGTCCCCGTGATAGCCGACACCCACAGCATCGGCGACGCGGTGAGCGAGGCTACACGCCTTGCCAAGAGCGGCGACACTGTGCTGTTGTCGCCATGCTGCGCAAGTTTCGACCTCTTCAAGAGCTACGAAGACCGCGGACGTCAATTCAAAGACGAAGTCAGAAAACTTAAAAAATAACAGAAACGGAGGCATCACGTTATGGCTGAAGCAACGACAAACGCCAAAGTCGGCAAACCCGACACCTACATCCTCGGCATCTATATCACCCTGTTGGTGATATCGGTGGTGGAAAGTTACAGTGCGTCGAGCCGCGAGATAAAAAACGACTTGATGGAACCGATGGTCAGACAGCTTACGTATCTTGCCATCGGTGTGGTGACGATGATTGCCTGCTCGCGCATAAACTACACCAAATATGTCAACTACGGCAATGTATTCAGCCTCATTGCCATCGGCTTGATGTTGTTTGCAGCATTCTTCGGCAAAAACATCAACGGGGCGCAACGTGCCGTGCACCTTCCCGGCTTCACTATACAACCGGCGGAACTCGCCAAGGTTGCAATCGTGTTTCTGCTGTCGCTGGTGATGGCAACCAACATCGACCACAAACAAGGACGCATCAAGGACAGGGGACTATGGATATCGGCGGTAATCGTCGGAATGTTCGGCAGCCTCCTCGTGATGCAAGGCATGACCAACACATTGCTGTTCGTCCTTATCAGCCTGTCGCTTATCATCATAGGCAAGGTGAGCGGAAAGGCTTTCATGCGCGCCGTGCTTTTATTCAGCGTTGTGGTCGCCATTCTGTTCGGCATAAAAAGCTGCGCCGAGGCAAACACCCTCTCCGACCCGGAAAAAGCGGAAACGGAGCAGACAAAACAGGCAGCCAAGGCCACCACGCCGCGCGCCAGCACATGGGACGCCCGTATGGACCGCTTCTTCGAGCGATTCCGCACCCCGCTCTATGAGCAGGAGATAACCGAGAAAAACGACCAGGAGATGTACTCATACATGGCACAGGCCCACGGAGGCATCTTTGGCGTGTTGCCTGGCAACTCCCGCGAGTGCAGCCGTCTGCCTCTGGCGTTTTCCGACTATGTGTTCTCTATCATCGTGGAGGAACTCGGACTGTTCGGCGGACTGTTTCTGATCGGACTGTTCTTCACCCTGCTGATGCGCGCTGGAAACATCGCGCGCAAGTGCAACCGCGCCTACCCAGCCTTCCTCGTGATGGGAATGGCAGTGATGGTGGTGCTTCAAGCCTACTTCCACATGGCAATCAACACAGGAGTGTTTCCCGTGTCGGGACAGCCGCTGCCGTTGATTTCCAAAGGCGGCACGTCGGTGCTGGTGATAAGCATCGCCTTCGGAGTGATGCTCAGCGTAAGCCGCACGGCAACACAGACAAGCGCCGAGAAAGACGTGCGCAAGGAGAAGGAGGCACTGCCTGAAAGCATGCGCGCCGCCAACCCGACACGCAACGACTGACGGCTTTTATAAACTATTGAACAACAAGACGTTTTATCAAGATATGAAAAAACAATTGAATGTACTTATCAGCGGTGGCGGCACCGGCGGACACATCTTCCCGGCGCTGTCGATAGCCAACGGCATCAAGGAACGCCGTCCGGATGCCAACATCCTCTTTGTCGGTGCAGAAAACCGTATGGAGATGGAGAAGGTGCCGGCGGCAGGCTACAAAATTGTTGGTCTGCCCGTCAGCGGTTTCGACCGCAAGCATCTACTGCGCAACGTCAAAGTCGTTGCCCGGCTGCTGAAAAGTATGCATCTGGCAAAAAAGATTCTCCGCGACTTCAAGCCCGACATCGCCATCGGCGTGGGCGGATATGCCAGCGGACCAATGCTTAAGGAGGCACAAAAGAAAGGCATCCCGACGCTCATACAGGAGCAGAACTCCTACGCCGGAGTGACCAACAAACTGCTCGCACAGAAAGCCAACGCTATATGCGTGGCATACGAAGGCATGGAACGCTTCTTCCCTGCCGACAAAATCCTCGTCACGGGCAACCCCGTGAGACAGAACATCCTCAACTGCACGCTCACGCCGCAACAGGCAAGGCAGAAATTCGGACTCGACCCCGACCGACGCACAATCCTCGTGGTGGGAGGCTCGCTCGGCGCCCGCACCGTCAACAACTGCATCGCCGCGGCTCTCGACACGATAAAAGCCGACTCCGAGGTGCAACTGATCTGGCAGACCGGCAAAATCTACGATGAGCAGGCACGCGCCACAATGCAGGAGAAACAACCCGGCAACGTGGTGCAGCAGGCTTTCGTGTCGAATATGGACGAGGCATACCGCGCCGCCGACCTTGTGGTGTCGCGTGCGGGAGCAAGCTCCATTTCCGAACTGCAGCTGCTCGGCAAAGCCTCACTCCTTGTGCCGTCGCCCAACGTAGCCGAGGACCATCAGACAAAAAATGCGATGGCACTCGTCGACCACGGCGCGGCAGTGATGGTGCGCGACGCCGAAGCCGCCGACAAGCTTATGCCCGAGGCGCTCGCCCTTGTGAAAGACGACGCCAAACTGCAGAAATTATCGGCCAACATCTCCAAAATGGCATTGCGCAACGCCGTCGGCGACATCGTTGACCGCGTAATGCAAATCGTTGAACAATAAAACCAAACAAAGACTATGGCAGAAAAAAAACAATATAAAAGCGTATATTTTGTGGGAGCCGGAGGCATAGGCATGGCGGCTCTCGTCAGATACTATCTATCAAAAGGGCTTAAAGTGGCCGGCTACGACCGCACACGCACTGCCCTCACCGACGAACTGACAGCCGAAGGCGCCGAAATCACCTACGACGATGCGGCAAAGCTGATTCCCGGTTATTGCCGCGACAAGGCGACCACACTTGTGGTCTACACCCCCGCGGTGCCGTCGACCCATCCCGGGCTCACATATTTCCGCGATGGCGGATTTGACGTGATGAAACGCGCCCAGGTGCTCGGACTGCTCACCCACGACTCCAAGGGGCTCTGCTTCTCAGGCACACACGGCAAGACCACCACATCGAGCATGGCGGCACACATACTGCACTCCTCCGAGATAGGCTGCAACGCCTTCCTCGGCGGCATCCTGCGCAACTACGACAGCAACTTCATGCTCAGCCCGACAAGCCCCTACACCGTCATCGAGGCCGACGAGTTCGACCGCTCATTCCACTGGCTCAACCCCTACATAGCAGTTGTTACAGCCACCGACCCCGACCACCTCGACATCTACGGCACAGAGGAGGCATATCTGGAAAGTTTCGCCCACTTCACCGAGCTAATCCAGCCCGGCGGCACACTCATCTGCCACACCGGACTGAAACTGCGTCCGCGCCCACAGCAGGGCGTCGCCGTCTACCACTACTCGCGCAACGAGGGCGACTTCCACGCAGAAAACGTGCGCAAGGGCGACGGCGAAATCGTGTTTGACTTCGTAAGCCCCAAAGGCACAATCAAAGACGTCAAACTCGGCGTGCCTGTCGATATCAACATCGAGAACGCAGTGGCAGCAATGGCAGTATGCCAGCTGGTAGGCGTGCCCGACGACGTGATGCGCAATGCCGTAGGCACATTCCTCGGTCCAAAGCGCCGCTTCGAGTTCTGGCTCAAAGAGCCCGGCAAAAACGGCAAAGTGATTATCGACGACTATGCCCACCACCCCGACGAACTCAAGGCAAGCATCCGCTCCGTCAAAGACTTGTATCCCAACCGCCGACTGACCGTAGTTTTCCAGCCGCACCTCTACACCCGTACCCGCGATTTCGCTCCGCAATTCGCCGAAGCCCTGTCGCTCGCCGACGACGTTCTGCTGCTCGACATCTACCCAGCCCGCGAGCTTCCGATACCCGGAGTGACGTCAGAAATCATACTTAAAGATATAAAATGCAAAAACAAAGCACTTTGCAATAAAAATTCTTTGGTAGAAACAATAAAAAATTATAATTTTGACGTACTTTTGACAGTTGGTGCAGGCGACATCTGCAACTATCTGCCCCAAATTTGTGAAGTGGTAAAGCAAAAACATTGAAAAAGTTACTGTTCTACATATCGACAATCCTGGTTGTTGCCTACGTCATAGGCTCATTCTTCTGGACCAGTGCCGCGCGGCGCGACGCCACGTGCAGCGGCATTGTCGTGACTGTGGAAAACCCCAACGACTCCATCCGGTTCATCACCGACAAGTTTATCCTGTCGGAAATGAACCGCCTCGGCTTCAATGTCAAGGGCAAACGCCTCGTCAACATCAGCGAGGAGCAGATTGAACGCACGTTCAACAAGCAATACTACGTGGAGCACGTGCAGTGCTACACCAACAGCGACAACAGCCTGTGCATCGACCTGGAGCCAATACAGCCCGTGATGCGGGTTTTTGACGGCAACCAGTCGTACTACATCAACCGCGCCGGCAAGCACGTCCCAGCCAACGAAGGATTCTTCCTCGACGTGCCCGTCGTAAGCGGACATTTCAGCAAGCGGTTTCAGCCCACACAGCTTCTGCCGCTCATCGACTTCCTCTCCAGCCATCCCGAGGCAGACGAAATGGTTTCGGCAATCAACGCCGCCAACCCGCGCAACGTCTACATCATCCCCCAGATGGCAGGAATCACCGTGAACCTCGGCGACCTGACCGACCTTGACAAGAAATTCGCCAAGCTGAAGCGGTTCTATCAAGAAGTGCTGCCGGTGAAAGGATGGGACTTCTACGACACCATCACGCTGAAATGGCACGGACAGATTGTGGCAAGCAAACGCATCAACACGCCACGCCTGAAGATACAGCAGGACGTAAGCCTCGGCCACGAGGAGTCGCCCGACCCGCTGGTGTCGGTAGCAGTCAGCGAAGTTTCCGACACCACACGCAAACATACGATTACACCAAAACAGCCATAAAGATATGGAAGACAAGAAATACATAGTAGCCCTTGAGATTGGCAGTTCACACATCGCCGGAGTGGTGGCAAGCGTCACAGCGCCCGGCAATGCGACAATTGTGTGCTATCACGAAGTGCCGATTCTGGACTGTGTCAGATACGGCAGCATCGTCAACGTCGACGAGGTGTGCAGCAAGACAAACGACCTGCTCTACCGTATCAAGAACGACAGCCGAGTGGCTCCACGCCAGATAGACAGCGTGTATCTCGCCTTTGGCGGACGCTCGCTCCACACAGAGAAAATAGAGATTGACCGCGACCTCAACGAAGATGTCCCCATCAGCCGCGAATTCATCGAATTGCTGAAAAAAGAGGCTTCGGCGGGGCTCGACAGCAAAAATATTGTCGCAGTGCTTCCGCGCGAGTATGAGCTCGACGGCAGCGCCGTGGCAAACCCCATTGGCTCAATTGGACAACATCTGCACGCCGTGATGAACGTTGTGCTTTGCCGTCCGCAGATGCGCCGCAACCTCCAGATGGTGTTCGACCGTCTGAAAATCCGCATCAACGACTTCATCATCACCCCGATAGCCGCCGCACAGTCGATGCTCACCAGCGAAGAGCGCCGTCTTGGCAGCGTCTACGTTGACCACGGAGCAGAGACAACGACCGTTGCCGTCTACAAAAACAACAGCCTTCTGTATCTCAACGTGCTGCCGATGGGTTCACGCAACATCACCCGCGACCTCTGCTCGCTCAACCTTCTTGAGGAGCAGGCCGACAAGATAAAACGCAGCTACGGCGACGCAATGTCGGTTGGCGTAGACCTGCCCAACGCTGACATCTCGGGCGCATCGGCTCTCGACGTGTCAAACTACGTTTCGGCGCGCGCAGGTGAAATCATGGAGAACGTGTTCAACCAGCTGCAGTTTGCCCAGATGACCCCTGGCGACCTTGCCGCCGGCTTTGTCACCACAGGCCGCGGCATGCACTTGAAGCGTATGGCAGACCTTCTCAACAACATCTCCGACATGAAGGTGCGCACCGGCTTGTATCCGGGAGTTGACGAAGGCAAGGAGCTCTCCAAGATACCGCAGCTTCTGTCGGTAGTAGAGTGGATTTCCAACCAGCCGCAGGCGGCAAACTGCATGTCGATACCGGCGATGCCCGAGTATCCCGACGCCAACGAGCCAGCGCAACCAACCCATAAGCCTCAAGAGACTCACGACGAGCAACCGAAGAAACCGAAAAAGCCAAGCTTCATCTCGCGCTTCATCAAACAAATGAGCGACGGCGTTGAAAAAACATTCGAAGATGCAGAAGACGAACAATAAAAACGAACGACTATGAGTGGCGAAGATATAGCAACCAAATCAACGATTTTCCCTACCGACGAACGCCAAGTGAGCAGTTTCAACGAAAACGGCTCGGCAATCATCAAAGTTGTCGGTGTGGGCGGCGGCGGCAACAACGCTGTCAACTATATGTATAAGCAAAATATCCCGGGAGTGTCGTTTGTTGTGACCAACACCGACCGCCAGGCTCTGCATAATTCCCCGGTGCCGGAGCAGGTGCTTCTCGGACCGAACACATCCCGCGGTCTCGGCGCGGGCAACAAGCCAGAAAAAGCCAAAGCGGCAGCCGAGGAAAGCGCAGAGGAGCTCGCCGAACTCTTCGACGAGGACACAAAAATGGTGTTTGTCACCGCCGGTATGGGCGGTGGAACCGGTACGGGAGCATCACCTGTAGTGGCACGCATCGCACGCGAACGCGGCATGCTGACCGTGGGCATTGTCACGATACCATTCCTCTTCGAGGGCGAGAAAAAAATCATCAAGGCGCTTGAAGGCGCCGACGAGATGGGCAAATATGTAGACGCCATGCTGATTATCAACAACGAGCGTCTGACAGAAATCTACAGCGACCTGGAGTTTGACAACGCATTCGACAAAGCGGATGAAACGCTTACCGACGCAGCCCGAAGCATCTCCGAACTGATAAACTTCAAGGGAAAAATCAACCTTGACTTCGAGGACGTCAACACGACGCTCAAAGACGGCGGCACAGCAATCATCAGCACCGGATACGGTGAAGGCGAAAACCGAGTGACCAAAGCCATCGAGGACGCTCTCAACTCTCCGTTGCTGAAAAACCGCGACGTGCAGACGTCAAAGCGTTTCCTCTTCAACCTGTACTACTCGAAGAAATCCGAGCATCCGTTCATGATGGGCGAAGCCAACGAGATTACAGCGTTTATGAACAATTTCGCTAAGGATGTCGACGTGATTTGGGGAACGTCGGTCGACGACACTCTCGGCGACAAGGTGAAAATCACAATCCTTGCCTCCGGCTTCGACATCAGCCTCAGCAACGAGACCACCTACAAGCCCAAGCCCCGGATTTTCGGCAAGCCGAAACAAGAGCCGGTAGCAGCCGACAACGACTCACGCATCTCCGCGGAATACGGCGAGGAGAAAGTGGCAGAGCGCAACCGCAAGAAAGCGAGCGCAAACTACATCCTGCTCACTCCGCAACAGATGGACAACGACACGCTGATCAACTTTATCGAGAAAACGCCGACCTTCCGCCGCGGCTCCGACACCCGCCTGCGCGAAGAATGGCGCACGCTTGCCGAGTCGCAGGCTGAAATAGCCGAGCCGACACACCAAGCGCCGAAGCCCGCACAAGAAACAACGGGACACGGAATGCGCGAGATTGAATTTGATTAAAAAACTTTAAAACAACATATACAATTATGAACCTGTTTGATAAAGTAAGCGGCGACATCAAAACCGCAATGTTGGCACGCGACAAAGTGCGCCTCGAGGCGCTTCGCGGCATCAAAAAAGAATTTCTTGAGGCCAAGACCGCCAAAGGCGGCGATGGCGAACTGAGCGACGACGCCGCTCTGAAGATTCTCGCCAAGATGGTGAAACAGCGCAAGGAAAGCGCATCGATCTACACAGAACAGAACCGCGAAGACCTTGCCGGTGAAGAATTGGCACAGGCGGCAATCATCGAAGAGTATCTGCCCAAACAACTCTCCGAAGAAGAACTGACCGCCGCCCTGAAGGAAATCATCGCCCGTGTCGGCGCCACATCAGCCAAAGAGATGGGCAAGGTGATGGGCACAGCCACCAAAGAGCTGGCAGGAAAGGCAGAAGGCAAGGCCATCTCGGCAAAAGTGCGCGAACTGCTCGCATAATCAACAAGATATAAGAACTTTATAAGAACGAAAAAAGATGCTTACATTAGCTGCAATCAAAGAAAATCCACAAGAAATTGTGCGCCGCCTTGCGGTGAAACATTTCGATGCGGAAAAACTCATAAACGAGATTCTCGAACTCGACCAGGCACGCCGCACGGCGCAAGCCCGTTTTGACCAGAACGGCGCCGACCTCAACAAACTCGCCGCACAGATCGGAGCGTTGATGAAGTCGGGCAAGAAAGACGAGGCAGAAGGCGTAAAGGCACAGGTGGCTGAACTCAAAGCCGCCAACAAAGCCATTGAGGAAGAGGTGAAAAGCGCCGCCGACAAAATCACCGAGATTCTTCTCTCCATTCCAAACACCCCGTGCGCAATGGTGCCGGAAGGCAAGACAGCCGAGGACAACGTGGTAGAAAAGACAGGCGGTCAGATGCCCGACCTTCCGGAAGACGCCCTTCCCCACTGGGAACTCGCAAAGAAATACAATCTGATTGACTTCGAGCTCGGTGTGAAAATCACCGGCGCTGGTTTCCCAGTCTATTTCGGCAAGGGAGCGAAACTTCAGCGCGCGCTCATCCAATTCTTCCTCGACGAAGCCTCAAAGGCAGGCTATCTCGAGACACAGCCACCTTACGTGGTCAACGAGGCATCGGGCATCGGCACAGGTCAACTGCCCGACAAAGAGGGACAGATGTATCACTGCAACCTTGACAACCTGTATCTCATCCCGACAGCCGAAGTGCCTGTCACCAACATCTACCGCGATGTGATTTTCGAAGAGAAAGACCTGCCGAAAAAGAACTGCGCATACTCAGCATGCTTCCGCCGCGAAGCCGGCAGCTACGGCAAGGACGTACGCGGACTGAACCGTCTGCACCAGTTTGACAAGGTGGAGATTGTGCGCATTGAGAAGCCTGAAAACTCATACGCAGCGTTGGAAGAGATGAAAGACCACGTGCAGGGGCTGCTTGAGAAACTCGAGTTGCCATGGCACATCCTTCGTCTCTGCGGCGGCGACATAAGCTTCACATCGGCAATCACATTCGACTTCGAGGTGTTTTCAGCCGCACAGAAACGCTGGCTTGAGGTAAGCTCGGTTTCAAACTTCGAAAGCTACCAAGCCAACCGTCTGCACTGCCGCTACCGCGACGCCAACAAGAAGATGACGCTCTGCCACACGCTCAACGGCTCCGCTCTCGCCCTGCCGCGCATCATGGCTGCGCTGCTCGAGAACAACCAGACCCCGGAAGGCATCCGCATTCCGAAGGCACTCGTGCCTTACACTGGCTTCGACATCATCGACTAAGCGACAAACATATCTGCAAGCCACTCTCGAGACTATGCACGAGAGTGGCTTGCTTAATCCTATAAACCAACGTTTTTATGAAAAAATCTCTACTTGTTTCAACACTTGCCGTAGCCTTCTGCGCCATAGTTGCACTGGCAGGCACTCACAAAGTGAAAAAAATCATGGTGGACAACATTCAGAAATCCACCACAGTAAAGTCATTGAAATCCCTCAGCAAAGCTGGCGAGGCCGCTGACGAGACTCCGAATCTCCGAGTGCTTCTCGAAGAGGACTTCTCCAAATTCACCGCCGGAAGTGAAGCCACTCCCGACGCCACCGACGTGGCTGACGCAACAACCGGATATATCGCCGACGAGCTGACAAACACTCCGGGCTGGAGCGGAGACGGCGTGTTTCAAGCCGGCGGATGCGCATATATCGGCATCGTAGATGAAGGCACCGACAACGAAGACACCGGTTTTCTCAACACATCGACATTCGACGGTTCGGGCAACGGCGGATATATCGTGGTGACATTCCGCGCACGCGTGGCAGAGGAAGGAGCGACCGACGCCGTTGAATTCGTCAGCATCGACGAGGACGACATCAACGAAAGCGATCCTATGTCGGGCATTGTTGACTACAAACAAGTGGCCATCACCGACCAGTGGGCAGAGTATGAGGTAGAGCTCAAATCGGGCGCAGCCAACGCCTCCATCCAGCTGTACGCCTACCAGTCGCCTATCTACATTGACGACATCAAGGTTGTCCAGACAGTCAAAATCGACGTTCCGGCACCAGAGGCACTGGCAGCCACCAACGTGACCCCGACAAGCTTCACAGCCAACTGGAGCGCAGTGGAAGGCGCCACCAGCTACATGCTCACAGTGTTCTCGTTCAAGACCATCAAAAGCGATGTGGAAGAGGCTACAGTCACTGAAGGATTCGACGGCATCGTCGCTACCGGCAAGAAAGACAAATTCATCGACACTGAGAACTCAAAATTGCCGGAAGGCTGGACAATCAGCGTCAGCGATAACGGCACAAGCCGCGAAATCTACGCTTCAAGCGGCAACTACCATTCAGAGAAGATAGCCCTTGCCTTTGACGCAACCGGCGACTTCATCGAGACCCCGGAGGCTCCGGCTCCTATCAAAAAATTCAGTTTCTGGGTAAAGAACCAGGGAGCCGGCGCAGGCAGCATCATAACTGTTTCCGGATTTAACGGCACAGAATGGATTGACCTCGGCAAACTCAACTTCGCCGACGTTGATTCCAACTTCGCCGGCGTTGTAGACTTGGACATTGACGACGAAGGCATCGTGAAACTCCGTCTGTCGTACACAAAGGAAGTGGGCAATTGCGCCATCGACGACGTTTCATACACCTATGGCGGTGTCTACAACATAGCCACGCTCCTGCTTGAGGACAAAACCGTTGAAGGCACTTCGTTTGACGTCACAGGCCTGACAGAAGGCGAGCAGTACTACTATTACGTCTGCGCCGTAAACAACGGCAACATTTCCGGAGATTCAAACATCGTAGCCGTAGGCAAAGGCAGCGTTGACAACATCGCAGCAGGCAACGCAAAGATTGCGACTACAGCCAACGGCATCGAAATCAGCCTTGCAGAGGCCGCTCCGGTGGCAGTCTACAGCGTTGACGGCAAATGCCTCTACAACGCAACCAGCGGCGCGTTGAGCCACACTGTGGCGCTCAACAACCACGGCGTATACTTTGTCAAAGTAGGTAACAAGACGACAAAAGTGGCGCGCTAACCACAACGCACCCACACCCACAAAAACCGGGCATCCACACAGATGCCCGGTTTTTTTCATTAAAAATCTTGCCCAAACAAAAACAAATCAATATTTATTGCGGTAATAATAGAAACATTTGTAAAGGGCAAATACACCAAACAGCAATAAACCATCAGTTTTATGAAAAAGACTCTACTTTTCTATTCACTTGCGATTGTCACAGCGGCAACCGCAATGGCGGGACTGCGCCACACACAGAAAGCCCCAGCCGCCCTTGACGCCAAACTCGAGGCACTCACCGCAAAACCCCACTCGCCGTCGCTCCGCGAAATAGGTTCGGAGATTGTGCTCGTTTCCGAAGACTTCGCCAAATTCACAGCAGGAAGCGAGGACGACCCCGACGGCACCGAACTTTCCGACTGGAACGACGGCACGATCGACGCCAAGTACACACAACAGCCAGGCTGGCGCGGCGGATTCGTATACCAAGCCGGCGGCTGCGCCTATCTTGACGTAGACACCGAAGAAGGCACCGGCTGGCTCATCACCCCTACCCTCAACCTGTCGAACTATGGCGGTTCGTTCACCATCAAATTCCGCGCGCGTGTAGCCTCGTCAAAGTCGAGTACCACCGATGAAATCTATGTGCAGAACTGCTTTCTGGGCGAATACAGCAACTCCGTGACCAGCACTCAGACCATCGAGGGCACCACAAAATGGAAAGAGTACACGCTGACATTCACCGACGGCAACTCAAAAGACGATATCCAGATAACGGCAAAAAGTTATCCAATCTTCATTGACGACATAACCATCACCCAAATCGACAACGGCAAGCCCGGCGCGCCATTGGCACAAGCCGCCACCAACGTAAGCGACACCCAATTCACCGCCAACTGGCAGGCTGTTGAAGGCGCCGAAGGCTATCTGCTCAGCGTCTACACGCTGAAAAACGCCACAGAGCAATATCTCTTCAAGGACAAGGAAGTGAGCGGCACAAGCTACGACGTCACCGGCATCGAGGCAAATATTGACTATTACTACACCGTCTGCTCGAAACGCAACGGAGAGACCTCAAAAACGTCGAACACAATAACCGTGATACGCAAACTCAAGACGCCAGTCACCCTTCCCGCCACCAACGTGGCAAGCTACGGCTTCACCGCCAACTGGCAAAGCGTGCCGCAAGCCACAGCCTATGCCGTCTACACAATCCTCACCCACACCGCCCAGGCCGACAACGAACCGTTTAACCTGTTCAAATCAGACTTCAGCGCAGTGAAAGTGGGCACAATCGACAGCCCATGGGACTACTCCCGCCTCGGCGGAATCCGCGTGTTTCTCGACGACCTCGCCCCACGCTGCGACTGGATAGCATTCGCACCGATGGCAGCACAAGGTATGTTTGGCATCTCAAACATGTTCCTTGACTACAACGTTCCCGGCACCATCTATTCGCCGATTCTCGACCTCAGCCACGACGGAGGCAAATCCACACTCCGCTTCAATGTGCTCGGCCGCAACGTCACGAAATTGAGAATCTGTGTGCTTAAAGACAGGGCTGACGGCAAGGCCGACGAACTGTTCAAGACAGAATGCCCCGTCACCACCGACCTCGCCGAACAAGTCATCACGCTTGAGAAAGGCGAGAAAGACACCTACGTCGAGATTTCAATCGCTGAAGGAACGGGCTATGTGCTGTTTGACGACCTGCAATTAAGCCAGAATCTCAACAAAGGCGAAAGCACGGAGCTGAAATACAAATACGACGAGACCTCCGACACAAGTCGCAGAATCGACACCCCCGACTATTCAGCCGGCGACGTCTATGCCTACACCGTTCAGGCATTCCGTCTTGATTCAAGCAGCAAAATCATCGAAGAGGCAACGTCCGACCGCTCGGAACCGCAGGAAGTGAAACGCAGCGACGCTGTGGAGAGCATAACCGCCGGCAATGACGGCGCTACGGTTGCCACAACAGCCGACGGCATCCGCATCACCCTCGCCGAAGCCGCTCCGGTGGCAGTCTACAGCCTCGACGGCAGACTCCTGCATCAAGACAACACGGCAGCTACAGAACACAACGTAGCGCTCGGCAACCACGGCATATTCCTTGTGCGCATCGGCGCAAAGACAATCAAAGTGGTGCGCTGATATTTGAAATCCATAACGAAGCAACCGACGGGCAGACAATGCCCGCCGGTTGCTTTCTTTTTTCACACACGGTATAATGCTAAAAAAACGGTATGCACGTGCCTGATTACGGAAGAGTGTCGTCGCTCCGCGACGATAGTCTGCCATCGTTGCCATTGTTTAATGGCGCAAAGTTCGACATTTTTACATCTATCCTATACATCCCCGCAAAACACGCGCAAATTGTTATTATCCATAAGCCAAAACCTCGCTTTGCTTAAATATATTAACAAAAACGTTTTGAAATCTGAAAGTGATTAATTATATTTGCAATATTATTTAGCAAACTGACAAAAACAGTCTTTTAATCTTAAAAATTTACAGTATGAAAAGGACAATCTTATTAATCTTCATCGCACTGATGACGGCAATAGGATGCCAGGCGCAAGAGGCAGACGCTACAAAAACGGCGCGCTACAACAACCGGCATACGATGGACGGATACAAGGCCTTTTATGAAACTGGTTATTTCATAGGATTAAAAAACCAAGACGACCCCAAATTACCTAACAAGTTCAGCGTTACAACCTCTCAGGGCTTTCAATTGAACAACTTCGTGTATTTAGGACTCGGCGTTGGCGTCGATTCTTATCGGCATAACGAAAACTGCTATGTCAGCGTGCCTCTGTTCGCCGATTTGAGAGTAAACTGTCTAAACGACAAAAGGGTAATGCCATTCTTCGACATCAGAATGGGATACAGTATGGGCGACCGCGCACGAGGTTTTTATTGGGAGAACCAGCTGGGCGTGAGGATAGGGATGAAGAAGCATCACGCAGTCTATGCCGCCGCCGACTTCACCTTTCAATACTGCTCCTCTTCAATATTCATAATAGACACTGATTTAGGCGATTATGTAGCATTAGGATTTAAGGTGGGCTACGAATTTTAGACTATCCGGGCTACCTTAACGCAGTCTGTTGCATAATTAACCGAAAAAACCTCAGCATTATGAAAAAATCAATCTTATCAATCTTCATCGCACTGATAACGGCGATAGGATGCCAGGCGCAAGAGGCAGACGCTACAAAAACGGCGCGCTACAACAACCGGCATACGATGGACGGATACAAGGCCTTTTATGAAACTGGTTATTTCATAGGATTAAAAAACCAAGACGACCCCAAATTACCTAACAAGTTCAGCGTTACAACCTCTCAGGGCTTTCAATTGAACAACTTCGTGTATTTAGGACTCGGCGTTGGCGTCGATTCTTATCGGCATAACGAAAACTGCTATGTCAGCGTGCCTCTGTTCGCCGATTTGAGAGTAAACTGTCTAAACGACAAAAGGGTAATGCCATTCTTCGACATCAGAATGGGATACAGTATGGGCGACCGCGCACGAGGTTTTTATTGGGAGAACCAGCTGGGCGTAAGGATAGGGATGAAGAAGCATCACGCGGTTTATGCCGCCGCCGATGCTGTCTTTCAATTCACCGACTTCTCCACCTTCTTAACCAACGACGACTGGGGGCTATATGGAGCTTTTGGCTTTAAAGTTGGCTACGAGTTTTAGACCATCCGGGCTACCTTAACGCAGTCTGTTGCATAACTAACCGAAAAAAAACACAGCATTATGAAAAAATCAATCTTATTAATTTTCATCGCACTGATGACGGCAATAGGATGCCAGGCACAAGAGGCAGAAGTCGTAAAAAGCAAGCCAACGCTTCGTGGATATAAGGCGTTCTATGAGGCAGAATATGGTTTTGACATCGATAATGAAGAAGTCGACAATAACGGGGAAAAAATATCCAACTATCCACACTGCAACAATTTGATGATTTCAACCACACAAGGTTATCAAGTGAACAATTTCTTTTTTGCAGGTGGAGGCGTAGGAATATTGCATTACGTTGACGGCAACCGCACCGTCATGCCAATATTTGCCGACATCCGTTTCAACCTGCTGGATAACAAGTTCATTATGCCGATTTTAAATGCCAGAGTAGGATATGTTGTAGGCAGTTGGGGCGGTATATATTCATCAGCATGGGTAGGAGCGCGGCTAAATCTGATGCATAACCATGCGGCATCTATTTCTGTCGGTGTGTCGCACCATAACGACCAATTTTCTTCCACAAATAATGACTTCGAATGGACTGCAACATCATTCGGTATAAAACTCGGCTACGAATTTTAAAACTACGGCATCATGAGAAAGATAATATTCCTGATAATCATTACATTGACAGCAACAATAGGTTGTCATGCACAAATGCTGGAGAAAGGAGATTCCACGCATGTCAAATTCCGTTCACTCCAAGGCGTCAAGGCATTCTTTGAAGCCGGCTACCTTTGGAATATTGGTGATAGTGAGTCAAACAATGCTGTAATTCCAGAAGACGGATATAAACCATGCAAATTAAGCATGTCCGCGTCTGCTGGCTGCCAATTCAACAATTTTATTTTTGTAGGTATGGGTGTCGCAACCGACGTTTACAACTCAATGGGGACCACATATGTGACCGCACCCATCTTCATAGAAGGACGACTGAACATCTTAAATGCACGACGCATCACGCCATTTACAGATGTACGGATTGGATATAGCGTTGGTGATATGCATGGCCTATACTGGGCTTATCAACTTGGTGTAAGATATGCGCTGCCGAAGAAACGGGCTGTGTTCCTATCATGTGGCTGCGACTTTCAAATCAATCAAGACTATAGAGTCTTGAAAGCGAACCACGTCAATTGCAATTTGGGATTTAAATTCGGCTTTGAATTATAGCGGCCCCACACCACAGGAGCAACCGACGGGCAGACAATGCCCGCCGGTTGCTTTCTTTTTTTTTAACCTACGGTATAATGATAAAAATCACCTCCTTTTCGAGGGCTGTACGATAATATTTTCTTTTGTGATTAACCATGATCCGTGTTTATTAATGGCTGTCTGATTTATTTTCGGTATTTGAATATGGCTTTAATGCGAGTCAAACCAGCAGTTCCTAAAATGAGCAGTGCTGCATATTGAAATGTTTTGGCAAGTCCGAAAAACACCACCCATAATACACCTTTCGTTGTTGCCGATACGGGAAGCAACATCTGAGTAAATGAAACTATATAGCTGATTACACAGAGTGTTGCCACTACTATGCCTGTACGAAACGACAGCCTGCCAAGCCATTGTTTGAATCGAATGAAAGTAGGTGACATAACAATTAAAACAATTTTTTTAAACGATTTATCGATTGTCTCCTTCTATTTGTCCATTGCCTTCATCGGGCATTTTCTCACGCATTTGCCGCACTCGATGCAAAGGTTGAAATCTATCACCGGAAAACCTTCGGAATCCTGTGGAATTGCCCCGACCGGACACGCCTTAATCAGCGGACAAATATGGTCGTGAGGACATATACCCTTGTTTACTTGTATCATAGTTCATTTTTTGCAAAATTAGTCAAACGATTTTGTTCTACAAAATAGATTTTATCTAATTTTGCATCGAAATTATCGAATGTTATCCAACCAATATAGCACTTCAACTTCGTGTTTTACAACATATTATATAAAGAGATTGCGTCTATTTTGACACAGCCCCACTTTCGTTTTCCGACCTATCTTTTTGGTGGCAGCCATTGACTTGGGAAGATGTTTGCCGCCGGCTTCTTTCAGATTCCACCTCACGATGGACACCCTTGCCTTTGACTATGCAATTCCCGCCATTAGGGCATGCTCGGGACTTTCAACCGTTAGACAACGCTCGTTATGCGTAAACAGATTGCAGAAAGGCAATAACTGCGTTTTTATGGCAATAAAAGACAAAAAACTATCAGAGGGAGTCAATTTTAGAGATGTATTTCCTTGTATATGACATTTTTTTGTTATTTTTGGAATTTCTTTTTAATGTACATTTGCAAACGAAAAACAAAAAACGATATGAAACGGATTCTATCTCTCGCATTTGCGATTGTCCTGTTGGCAACATTGCCGATGCAAGGACAAGGAAAACGCTACCAAGTGGCAGGCGTTGCGTTCTACAATTTGGAGAACCTTTTTGACACCATCCCCAACAACCCGCTGGGGCGCGACGCAGAGTATACCCCCAACGGCTCGCGCAAGTGGACAGGCAAACGCTACTGGAACAAAATCCACAATCTTGCCTACGCTATCAGCAACATGAAGACCGACCTCACACCTATGGGACCAGCCATCATCGGCGTTTCCGAGGTTGAGAACATCACCGTCATGCAGGATCTCGCCCGCGACGAGCAGCTCAAGGCATGGAATCTGCAAGTGCTACACCACGACTCACCAGACCGCCGCGGCATCGACGTAGGCTTCCTGTTCAACCCACGCTTGTTCCGTCCGCTCAACGTGACCCACCACACCCTTGTCGTCGAGTCGAACCCCAATTTCCGCACCCGCGACCAATCGTGTGTCAGCGGCCTTCTTCTCGGCGAGCCGGTAAGTGTGATTGTCAACCACTGGCCGTCACGTCTTGGCGGACAAAAGCAGTCGAGCTACCTCCGCGAGGCAGCCGCAGCGTTGTCGAAACATATCGCCGACTCCGTGCTTGCCATAAATCCTAAGCAGAAAATCATCATAATGGGCGACTTGAACGACGACCCTATGGACCCCAGCTGCGCAGAGGTGCTCGGCGCCAAACGCAACGTCAAGGACGTAAAGGAAGGCGGCTGGTACAACCCCTGGTGGGATGTTCTTGCCAACGGCGTAGGCACCCTCGCCTACCGCGGACAGTGGAACCTCTTCGACCAGATAATCATCAACTACAACCTTGTCGGCAAGGACCGGTCGACGCTCAAATACTTCAAGTGCAAGGTTCACAACGACATTCCCGGCATCCGCTCCGAGGAAGGCGACCGCACCGGCTATCCGCTCCGCACGTTTGCCAGCGGCGTTTATCTCAACGGCTACAGCGACCACTTCCCCACACAGATATTCCTGACCAGGGAACTCAAATAACCGAAATCAAACAAACAAAAATAAACCAACTAATTTATGAAACTAAAACTGTTTATCACGCTACTCCTGCTCGCCGTGATGCCCGCGTTCGCACAGAACACAGGCGTGAGCGGAGTGGTGGTTGACGCCGACAGCGGACAGCCGATAGCAGGTGCCACCGTACTTCTCCAACAGGGAAGCAGCGCCTTTACCGGCCCGAACGGCGACTTCCGCATCTCAGCCGCCCATACCGGCGACGAGACACTGACAGTGATTGCCTATGGCTACAAGGACATTGTGACCAGCGTGGCAATCGACAGCCACAGCGACACCAACCTCGGCACGCTCAAGATGGCTGTGGACAAAAGTATTGCCACCAGCACCGACATGGCGGTTCTCGACGAGAACCAGATTGAAGACGAGGAAGGCAACGACCAATCAATCGGCATGCTTGCCGGCGCGTCGGACGACGTCTACTACAACGCCGCAAGCTACGACTTCTCCGTAATGCGATTCCGTCTGCGCGGCTATGCCCAGGAATACTCGCAGATGTATGTCAACGGCGTGCATCTCACCGACGCAATCCGCGGCCGCTTCAACTACTCCTCGTTCGGCGGCATGAACCAGGCATTCAAGAGCAAGGCAGCAAGCATCGGGCTAACCCCGTCAAACTACACCCTCGGCGAGATCGGCGGCTCTACCAACGTCAACACGCTGGCATCCAACTATGCCCCCGGCTTCCGAGGCAGCGTTTCGTATACCAACGGCGCCTACACAACGCGCGGCATGGTCACCTACTCCACCGGTCTTAAAGAAAACGGATGGGCGTTTACGCTCTCAGCCGTAGGCCGCTACAGCAAGGAAGGCATCACAGAAGGCACGTTCTACAACTCAGCCGGACTGTTTCTGTCGCTGCAGAAAGTGTTTAACGCCAACCACAGCCTCGGCATCACGCTCTACGGCGCGCCGACACGCCGCGGCGGCTCGTCGGCAACCTACGAGGAAGCCTACGACCTTGCCGGCACCCACATGTACAACCCCAACTGGGGCTGGCAGGACGGCAAGAAGCGCAATGCCAAAGTGATAGAGTCGTTTGACCCGACAGCTATCGTCAACTGGGTATGGAACAAGAAGGCCGGCACCACCCTCAACACCGGCGCCGCCCTCCGCTACTCACTCTATTCGTCATCGGCACTCAACTGGGACAAAGCCGCAGACCCGCGTCCGGACTACTACCGATACCTGCCTTCGTACTACAAGAGCAACGAGGAAGCGTTCAACCTCTACACCGAGCGTTGGCGCAACGACGAAGACATGCGCCAGCTCAACTGGGACGGACTTTATCTGTCAAACTACAACGCAAAGAAACTCTTTGCCGAAGGAGCCAATCCGAACTACAACGGTTCGACCTACATTCTTGAAAACCGTCACAGCAACCAGCTGAGTTTCGCCTTCAACTCGACACTCAACCACCGCTTGAACGAATATATGACCCTTCAGGGCGGCGTGGGCTTCAACTATACCAAAGCCACCTACTACAAGACAATGCGCGACCTTCTCGGCGGCGAATACTGGACCGATACCGACAAGTTTACCGAGCGCGACTATCCCGACGATCCGACGATGCTCATCAACGACCTTGACAACCCTATGGCAAAAGTCTACAAGGGCGACAAGTTCGGCTACAACTATGACATCAATTCAATCATCGCCACCGCCTGGTTGCAGAACATGATCAACCGCAACCACTGGGACTTCAACTATGGCTTGAAACTGAGCTACACGCAGTATCAGCGCGACGGAAAGATGCGCAATGGACGCGCGCCGAAGAACTCTCTCGGCAAGGGCAAAACCCACACGTTTGACGACGCAATGATCAAAGCCGGAGCCACCTACAAGGCAGACGGCCACAACTTCTTCACGCTCAACGCCACTTACGGCACGCGCGCACCGCTCGCCGACAACGTGTATATCTCACCGAGAATCAAAGACAACACTATCATCGGACTCAAGAGCGAACGCATCCTGAGCGGTGACTTGAGCTACATCTTCAACTACAGCCGCGTGCGTGGTAAAATCACCGGATTCTGGACCAACAGCTATGACGGCACCACCCGCAGCTCGTTCTACGATGACAACTTCTCGACATTCACCAACTACGTACTTACCGGAGTCAACAAGACCTACAAAGGCGTAGAGGTTGGACTGGCAGTAAAAATCACCCCCGACTTGACCGTTTCGTTTGCCGGCACGTTCTCGCGCTACCAGTACAAGAACCGTCCGCGCGGCACCCGCAGCTTCGAGAACGGCGCCAAAGCCGACACCACGCAGATTGTCTATCTCAAGAACTTCTACGTAGGCGGCACACCGCAAACCGCAGGCAGCCTCTCGATCAACTACAACGCCCCTCATCAGTGGTTCTTTGAAATCAACGGCACATGGCTCGGCGACGCCTACGTCGACTTGTCGCCAATCCGCCTCGAATACATGCCCGGACTGCTCTCGTTCTGCGAGAACCGCGAGCAATATGAGGCAAAGGTCAAGGAAATCACCAACCAGGAGAAACTCCGCGACGCATTCCTTCTGAACCTCAGCGTAGGCAAACTGGTCTACATCAACCGCAGCCTTTCGCTCAACTTCAACGTCAGCGTCAACAACCTGCTCAACAAGACCGACATCCAGACCGGAGGTTATCAGCAGAGCCGTTTTGACTACAAGAACTACAGCGCGGACAAATATCCGAACCGTTACTACTACGCACAGGGCATCCGCATCTTCGCCAACGTAGGAATACGATTCTAAAAAACAGATTTACAACAATAAAAAATACGATATAAAGATGAAACATTCAAAGTTATATATCTCGGCAATGCTTTTCGCAGCCCTCGCCGCAACGAGCTGCGATGACAATTGGGACACCCCGCCAATGGTAGCCCCCGTTGCCACCATCGAGGCCAATACCAGCATCGAAGAACTCAAAACCAAATACTGGCAGGAAGCCAACAACTGTGTTGACACCATCGGCTATAAAGAAGACGGCAAGACCCACTACATCATCAAGGGCCGCGTCATTTCGTCGGACGAGTCGGGCAACATCTACAAGAATCTTGTGATTCAGGACACCTACAGCGAAGCCGGCGAGACACCTTCGTGCATCACGTTCAGCATCAACGCCAACAGCCTTTATGCATCGTACCGTCCCGGTCAGGAAGTTGTGATCGACGCAACCGACATGTATATCGGCAAATATTCAGGACTCCAGCAATTCGGCTTGCCCGAATACAGCAGCTCATTCGGCTGGCAGACCACATTCATGCCGCTTGAATTCTTCAAGAAGCACGCACAGCTCAACGGATTCCCGGAGCCAGAGAAAATCGACACACTCCGTGTGCCATCAATCGCATCGCTCCCGACCGACGCAGCCGGCATCCGCAAATATCAGAGCCAGCTCGTGCGTTTCGACGGCGTTAAATTCGTGAACGGCGGCAAAGAGACCTTCGCCTCTTACCAGACCACCGTGTCGCAGAACCTCACCGACGGCAATTCAACCATCGCCGTGCGCACAAGCGGATACTCAAACTTCTACTACGAAACTCTTCCGGAGGGCGAGATCTCAGTGGTTGGTATCCTCGGCTACTTCAACAACTCATGGCAGCTCACGCTCCGCAGCCTCAGCGACTGCATCTATGAGGAGCAAATCGGCACACAGAACAATCCTGTCGATGTGGCAAAAGCCATCAGCCTCGGCAACGAGAACTACACCCGCGCGCTTTGGGTGAAAGGCTATATCGTAGGCGCTGTAGCCCCTGGCGTATCAGAGGTGAAGAGCAACGCCGACATCGAGTGGACAAAGGCCACACTGCCCAACACACTCGTCATCGCCGACAACGCTTCGGAACGCGACTATAAGAAATGCGTTGTAATCGACCTTCCACAAGGTTCGGCACTCCGCACAAAAGCCAACCTTGCCGACAACCCCGACAACTTCGGCGCACCAATCACGCTCCACGGCACAATCGGCAAGCAATACGGCATTACAGCCATCACCGGCAACAGCGGAGCCGCCAACGAATTTGTATTCGTGTCGACAGCCGCAGTGAACCTCATCGACCAAAACTTCGAGTCGTTCAACCCCGGCACCGACGGTTATGTAGACCTTGCCGACAGCAACCTTCTCGGCGACGGATGGGCCTCGGTGACCGCATCGGGCAACAAGAACTGGTCAATGCGCGCATTCAGCGGCAACGTCTACGCCACATTCTCAGGCTACAAAGGCAAAGCCCCATTTGACGCATGGCTTATCACTCCGCTCGTTGACTTCGACAAGATGGCAGCCAAGGTGATGAGCTTCGACACACAGGTGAACGGCTATGGCAGCACAAAATCCAATTTTGAGGTTTATGTGATGACATCCAACAATCCGGCAGAGGCAAAACTCACCAAATTGGACTGCAAGATTGCCACAGCTCCGGCAAGCGGCTACAGCTCATGGGAGAAGAGCGGCGACGTTGACCTCAGCAAGTTCAGCGGCAAACTCTATATCGGCTTCCGCTACACAGCAGGAACCGACGCCAACTATGCAACATGGTGCTTCGACAACCTTCTCGTAGGTAAGAGAAGCGGCGCTGCCGACAGCGGCAACGACGGCTCGGAGACAAAGCCTTACACTGCATCTGACGTGCTCGGCGGCATCACAGGCTCCGACAAATGGGTGAGCGGCTACATCGTGGGCTTCTCAAGCAGCATCGACGCCAACACATCGGCTAAATTCACCGCCGAAGGCGCCAACTACCTGAATGTGCTCATCGCCGACAAAGCATCGGAAAAAGACGTGAAGAAATGTATTGCCATCGGTCTTCCGGCTGGCGACGTGCGCGCAGCACTCAACTTGAAGAATCATCCTGAGAATCTTGGCAAGAAAGTGACTGTAAAAGGCACAATCTCGACTGTCTACAAAATTCCGGGTGTGATACAACCAACGGCTTTCAAGTTCTAAGAAACCCGACATAACAACAACGAGGCTGCGTTCAAAAAAACGCAGCCTCGTTGTTTGTTTATCACACTGAAGAACGACACGACAAAGGCGTCACGCCCCAGGACTGTTTTTAACGACTTCTGACGGCCTCTGCCGCCGCAGACGACTAATTCGTCGCCTGAGCGGGGAAAACGCGTCAGAGCCGCCCCTGTCGCATCCGTCGCAGATGCAGACCCGTGACCCTCCATGCGCAAAAAAAATCCCAACCGGGACAAGCCGGCCGGGATTCCAAAGTTTCCTGCAATCTGTCGCGCCTTAGAAGAATTTCACCTCCTTGCCAACGATAGACGAAAGGATATAGTTTGCAGCACGCGACGTGCCGATGCGGAACAACTCGTTTGTGAGCCATTCCTCTCCGAGAATCTCGCGGACGAGCGTATAGTAGCGAACGGCATCGTCGGTCGACGACACGCCGCCAGACACCTTGAATCCCACCTTGCGTCCCGTCTTCTCGTAATATTCCTTAATGGCGTGGAGCATCACGTAAGCAGCCTCGAGAGTGGCGCCAGGATAAACCTTGCCGGTCGACGTCTTGATGAAATCCGCGCCCGAATACATCGACAGGATAGCCGCGTTGCGTATGTCGAGAGCCGTCTTCAGCGCGCCTGTCTCAAGAATCACCTTCAAGTGGGCGTCGCGCACAGAATGCTTTATCTCAGAAATCTCGTCGGCAAGCTCCTCATACTGTCCGTCGTAATACAGACCGAGGTTGAACACGATGTCGACCTCCGTAGCACCGTCAGCCACAGCGAGCGCCGCCTCAGTGGTTTTGATTTCAAGGAAAGTCTGCGACGAAGGGAACGATCCGGCAACGACAGCCTTCTGCACCCCGCTCACCTCAAGCGCACCGCTGACCACCATCGCGAAATTAGGATATACGCAGATAGCCGCCACGTTTGGCAGCTCAGGATACTCAGTCTCGAAATCATTCACACGCGTAACGAATTTCGTAACCGACGAAACAGTGTCGGTAGAGTTGAGAGTGGTAAGGTCGATGGCGTTGAAGCAACGCTTGTAAACCTCCACATTGTTGTTCTCATCGAAATGCTTGTCGAGAATCGCCTTCACGTCGGTAGCGACAAAAGCATCGTCGGTGGTCACATGGCTTTCGCCAATCACCATTTTGTAACGGTCTTGATTGTTTTGTTCCATAAGATTTGTATTTTTATTTAGACAATTTCGGATTTTCGAGATGCCGGTGGCTGTCGCGCGCGGTTTTCTTGGCGAGATTCTTCTCAAACGCCGCAGTCAGGTCGACCCCCGTCTGGTTTGCGATGCACACAAGCACCCAAAACACATCGGCAAGCTCATCGGCGAGAGCGTCGGGATCCTCACCCTCCTTGAACGATTGGTCGCCGTAGCGCCGCGACATTATGCGCGCCACCTCGCCCACCTCTTCCGTGAGCACCGCCATATTTGTCAGTTCGCTGAAATAGCGCACTCCGTATTTGCGTATCCAGCCGTCCACTTTCTTTTGAGCTTCCTCGATGGTCATAGCGTCATTCTTTTAGATGCGAGTCAATAATTATAGTCACAGGGCCGTCGTTGACAAGCGCCACCTGCATGTCGGCGCCAAACTCCCCTTCACCGCAAGGCTTAGGCAAAGCCTCGTTGAGACGGTCTATGAAATCACGATAGAGCGGCACCGCCGTTTCTGGACGCGCCGCACGGATGTAGGACGGGCGGTTTCCCTTGCGTGTCGACGCATGGAGCGTGAACTGGCTGACGACAAGAATCTCGCCGCCAACGTCGAGAACCGAACGGTTCATCACCCCCGCATCATCGTCGAATATGCGCAGACCGAGCGTTTTTTTCACCAACCATTCCACATCGTCGGCAGTGTCGTCGTGCTCCACGCCGACAAGTATCATCATGCCCGCTCCTACGGCAGACTTAAGCACCCCGCCAATCGTGACAGACGCCTCGCGAACTCTTTGTATAACAATTCTCATAATAGTGCAAATTTAAGAAAAATCCTCGATTATCGGCTATTGGCACACTTCTTTTAGCGAAATTTCAGACTCTTGACCGCGCGAAACGCATTATTTCGCTGATTATCAATTACTTATCACCATTACTACCGTTTTCTGCGGCATCAGAAAGCGCAGCCACAACAATCCTCGCCTTCGCCGGTCCGACCACAGCCGCCACCTCGGCTTCCGATGCCTCGCGCAGGCGTTTCAAACTCTTGAAATGTGCGAGCAACGCAGTGCGAGTCTTCTCTCCAACACCCTTTATCGAGTCGAGCGCAGAGACCGTCTGCCCCTTGCTTCTGCGGTTGCGATGGTGAGTGATTCCGAACCGGTGAGCCTCGTCGCGCAGCTGCTGAATCACACGCAGCGACTCAGAATTCTTGTCGATATACAGCGGCACACTGTCGCCCGGGAAATAGATTTCCTCAAGCCGTTTCGCAATGCCCACAAGCGCCACCTTGCCACGGATTCCAAGTCGGTCGAAAGCCTCCACAGCAGAACTCAGCTGCCCTTTTCCGCCATCGACCACCACCAGCTGAGGCAACGACTGCCCCTCCTCCAACAACCGGCTGTAGCGGCGAGTCAGCACCTCGATCATCGAGGCGAAATCGTCGGGACCCTCGACCGTCTTTATGTTGAAATGGCGGTAGTCACGCTTCGACGGCTTTCCGTTTTTAAACACCACGCACGACGCCACAGGATTAGTGCCTTGAATGTTGGAATTGTCGAAGCACTCAATGTGGCGCGGCAGCTCCGTCAGCCTGAAATCCTTCTGCATCCTCGTCAGCAGACGCGTGACCCGCTGCTCAGGATTAAGCTTCTCGGCATTCTTCACCTTGTCGTGCTTATACTGGCGCGCGTTCTGCAACGAAATCTCAAGCAGACGCCGTTTGTCGCCCCGTTGCGGCACCACAAACGAGCGACTCTCCGAAGCGCAGTCGGGCAAGAACGGCACAACAACCGTCCGCGCCGCATTGTGGAACTGAGCCTCCGCCTCGGCAACAGCATACGACAGAATCTGCTCAGGCGACTCGTCGAGCTTCTTACGGAACTCAAACGTCACACACTGCACCACCGAGCCATGGCGCACGTGCATATAATTGACGTAAGCGAAATTGTCGCCCGGCTCATACGAATAGACATCGATGTCGGTTTCCGACGCGCTCACGACGACCGACTTCGCCCTGTAGCGTTCAATCAACTGATATTTCCGCTTCAGCTCCTGCGCCTCCTCAAACCGCAGCTCGGCGGCAAGCCTCTGCATCTCCGCCACAAGGTAGTCGGAAACCGCCTGCGTGTCGCCGCTCAGAATGCGCTTCACCTGACCGATATATTCCCCGTATTCCTCCGGCGACACCCTGCCCTCGCAGCACCCCAGACAATTGTGGATGTGATAGTCCAGACAGACGCGCACCGACCGCTTCTCCACGCTTTCAGCCGTAATCGGCCAGCGGCACGACCGCAGCGGATAAAGCTCCTTCAGAAGCTCGAGCAGCGTGCGCACCACCGCGGTGCTCGCATACGGGCCATAATAACGTCCGCCCTTCGGCATAACGTTGCGCGTGAGAAACACACGAGGATACAACTCGTTTGTGACGCATATCCAAGGATACGACTTGTCGTCCTTCAGCAGGATGTTGTAGCGCGGCTTATACTCCTTGATAAGACTGTTTTCAAGATGCAAGGCATCGTCCTCGCTGCCCACCACAATGTAGCGCATATCAGCGATGTTGCTCACCAGCACGTTTGTCTTCACCGAGTCGTGCACACGGTTGAAATAAGACGACACACGCCGTTTCAGCCTCTTAGCCTTGCCCACATATATAACCGTCCCCACTTTGTCGTAGTAGAGATAACATCCCGGCTTGTCGGGCAACATACTGATTTTATTTTTCAGGATATCGTTCATCGGAGCATACAATAAAAAAACAGGCGTATGGGGAATCCATACGCCTGCAAATATACGAAATAATTTCCGCAGACTAATAAACAATCAGCGAATCCACCTGAACATCCTCAGGGAAAGCCTTGCGTCCGTCGAGACCAGAGAGTTCGACAATAAAGCTGATGTAGATTTTCTTAGGATTCATTGATTTCACCAAATCATAAGCCGCAGCCATCGTGCCACCAGTAGCGAGCAGATCATCGTGAAGCACCACCACATCGCCTTCAGCGATAGCGTCGCGGTGGATTTCGATAGTGTCCACACCATACTCCTTGCTGTACGACTTGCTGATAGTGTCGGCAGGCAGTTTGCCAGGCTTGCGCACAGGCACGAAGCCAGCGCCCAGATCGCGGGCAAGCACAGCGCCACCGATAAAGCCACGCGACTCGATGCCGACCACTTTGGTCACTCCGAGTCCTTCATAACGCTTTTTCAACTCCTCCGAAATAGTGCAGAGGGCATCCGCATCCTTGAATGCGGTAGTAAGGTCGCGGAAAATGATTCCCTTCTGAGGGAAATCATAGATGTCGCGGATTGTTTTTTTAACTTCTTCGAGTTTCATTGTTATTTTGTGTATTGATTATTCGCTTCAATTTGTTCCACGTGGAACACGGTTTTTTATCTTCCCAAAAGCAGCAACAGAATATTGATGTCGCTCGGCGATATACCTGGTATACGCGAAGCCTGCGCCACAGTTTCCGGGTCGATTTTCGTCAGTTTCTGCCGAGCCTCGGTTGAAATAGCCTTCACGTCGGCATAGACAATTTTTCCACGCAGCTTCACGTGTTCGAGGCGCGAAATTTTTTCGGCTATAAGTCGTTCGCGGTCGATATATCCCTGATATTTTATCAAGATTTCAGCCGATTCAACAATTTCTTCGCGACGCTGTTCCTCAATGCCGGCGATATGTTCGGCAAGCGGGCCGATCGCCTCGGCAAGCATAAAGATGTCGAGCTGCGGACGCAGTATGAGGTCGTAAAGTTTCACAGACTGTCTCAGCGGCGACAGCCCCTTCCCCTCCAGGAAAGGATTTATGCGCGCAGCCTTTACAGAGAAATTGCGTGCGAAATCGATAAGCGCGTCGCGCTGGCGTTTCTTCCCGAGCATCAAATCATAGCGTTCGCGCGAAGCCAGTCCGATTTCAAAGCCACGCGGCGTAAGGCGCATGTCGGCATCATCCTGACGAAGGAGGATGCGGTATTCGGCGCGCGACGTAAACATACGGTACGGCTCGTCGACCCCCTTTGTCACCAAGTCATCGATAAGCACACCGATATACGACTCGTCGCGGCCAAGCACAAACGGGTCTTTTCCCTCAGCCTTCTGATGGGCGTTGATTCCAGCCACCAGCCCCTGTCCGGCAGCCTCCTCATAGCCCGTCGTACCGTTCACCTGACCGGCGAAAAACAGTCCTGACACAAGCTTCGTCTCAAGCGTGTGGCGCAACTGCGTAGGGTCGAAATAATCGTATTCTATCGCATATCCAGGGCGATAAATCTGCGCGTCGGCAAGAGCCGGAATCTTCTGCATAGCATTCACCTGCACCATCAGCGGCAACGACGAAGAGTAGCCGTTGAGATAATATTCCTGGGTAGTCTCGCCCTCCGGCTCAAGGAAAAGCTGATGCTGGTCCTTGTCGGCAAACGTGACAATCTTCGTTTCGATGCTCGGGCAATAGCGCGGCCCCACACTTTGGATCTGACCATTGAAAAGCGGCGAGTCGGGCAATCCCTCACGCAGCACGTCGTGCACCTCCGTATTGGTATAGACAATCCAGCACGGGCGCTGCTTCAACCGGCGTTTCACATCCGGCAGATATGAGAACTTATGGAAATCGGAATCGCCGTCCTGGCGCACCGCCTTGTCGAAATGCACCGTGCGGCCGTCAATGCGCACAGGCGTTCCCGTCTTCATTCTGCCCACCTCGAAACCAAGCCGGCGCAGTTGCTCAGAGATGCCGTGCGACGCAGGCTCAGAGATGCGTCCGCCACCGATTTTCACGCGGCCTATATGCATCAGACCATCGAGAAACGTACCAGCGGTCAGCACCACCGACTTCGCCTTGAACGTGACCCCCATAGCCGTGCGCACACCTCCTACCCTGCCGTCCTCGATGACAAGTTCCACAACAGAGTCCTGCCACATGTAAAGGCGGTCGGTGTTCTCAATGCGGCTTCTCCAAGCCTCGATAAACTTCACGCGGTCGGCCTGCGCACGCGGACTCCACATCGCCGGGCCCTTCGACCGGTTCAGCATCCTGAATTGTATCGAAGCCTCGTCGGTGACAATGCCCATCTGTCCACCAAGAGCATCTATCTCTCTGACTATTTGACCTTTAGCAATACCGCCCACAGCAGGATTGCAACTCATTTGGGCAATCTTGTTCATATCCATCGTGACGAGCAGCGTCTCCGAGCCCAAATTGGCTGAAGCACACGCCGCCTCACAGCCGGCATGACCGGCACCGACCACTATGACATCATATTCAAATTTCATTTTTTGCGAGCAATCATATTAGTCAGGATATCAAGCGATTCGTCCTCGTGGCGCTCCATAATCTCGCGCTCGCCCGGACCCTTGTCGTTGACCCCGCACAAGTGGAGAATGCCATGGATAAACACCCGATAGAACTCCCTCTCGTATGTGGCGCCAACCATTTCTGCATTTGAAGCCACCGTGTCGAGCGAGATGAAAATGTCGCCCGAAATTCTGTGCGGGCGGCTATAATCAAACGTTATGACATCCGTAAAATAATCGTGATTTAGAAATTGGCGATTGACCTCCAGGATTTTAGCATCGTTGCAAAAGATATACGAAATGTCGCCCAGAGATTTTCCAAAACCACGGGCCACCGCCTCAATCCATTCATGCATCAACGATTTGTCGACGCGAGGCATCTCAACGCCGTCTGTAAGTATAGTTAATTCTGCCATTTTCTGTTCAGAAGCACCGACAAAGATAGTGCAAAGTGCCTAAAACTCAAAATCCAACACCGTTTTTATCCTATCCGAAGAAGAAATAAGCCACGGCGACACCCGTAATCGAGCCCACCACATCAGCCATCAGCGCGAACGGGACTGCATAGCGCGTCTTTTTCACGCCCACGCTGCCGAAGTACACGGCAAGAATATAGAACGTAGTGTCGGTGCTGCCTTGAATGCATCCGGCGATACGCGCCACGAGCGAGTCGACGCCGAAATGATTTATCACATCGACCATCAAGCCACGGCTTCCCGTGCCGCTCAACGGCTTCATCAACGCTGTGGGCAGAGCCTCCACCCAAGTGGAGTCGAATCCCATCGCCTTCACCAGCTCGGACACCGCGCCCGTCATCACGCCCATGGCGCCCGAGGCACGGAACATCCCGATTGCCACAAGTATCGCCACAAGATAAGGAATAATCATCACAGCCGTTTTAAAGCCATCCTTTGCCCCTTCTATGAAGTTTTCGTAGACATTGATGCGTTTTCTCACCCCGGCGCCTATAAACATCAGTATCACGCCGAAAAGGATAATGTTTGCGACAAACGAGCTGTAGCGCTGCATCTGCTCTGGCGTCAGAGTGGAGAAATACCACACCACGCCGACCACCACGGCAAGCAGACCCAAAAGCCACGTGAGAATCACACGGTCGAAAATCTTGATGCGCTGTTTGAGGCACAGCGACACGATGCCGAAAAGCGTCGACACGAAGGTGGCTATCAGTATGGGCACAAACACGTCGGTGGGGTTTGCCGCGCCGCAACTTGCACGATACGTCATGATGCCGATAGGAATCAGCACGAGTCCGGAAGCGTTGAGCACCAGAAACATCAGCATCGCATCGGTGGCGGTGTCTTTCTTCGGGTTCAACTCCTGCATGTGCTGCATAGCCTTCAGGCCGAGCGGCGTTGCGGCATTGTCGAGACCAAGCATGTTGGCCGAGATGTTCATGAAAATAGACCCCATCGCGGGATGGTTTTTCGGAATGCCCGGAAACAGGCGTGTGAACAACGGGCTCACCAGACGTCCGAAGAAAGGAATAACTCCCCCCTTCTCCCCTATCTTCATTATGCCCATCCATAACGACAGTACGCCCGTCAAACCCAACGACAGCTCAAAAGCCGTCTTCGCCGAGTCGAACGACGAACTCATGACACGCGACCAAATGTCGATATCTCCGTTGACAATCGATTCAAAAAGAGCAAAAACAAAAGTCAGGGCGAAAAATCCTATCCAAATATAGTTTAGAGCCATAAATTTCTTTTTCCTGAATAAAAATATGTGCAAATTTAGAAATAATTCCCATAGAATCAGCTTTTTTGCAAGCATTTTGACACCCACGATTTTTCCGCGACTTTTTCAAAACACGCAAAAATCAACGCATTGCATTGTAAATCAGCAAGCTAAGCCAAAAACAAGTTTCTGAGAATTTGAAATCCACAAACTACCCCACAGATTGTCAGCAATTTCAGAATTTTAAAAAGGCACGCCAAGTGGACTTTTATCAACACTTTCCGCACAAACCACACATTTTTATAAATTCTTGACATTTTTAGTGGATACACCCACAAAAGTTTAACTACAAGGTTGGAAACAAAATCAACATTGTAATTGTTGTAATATTAAATTAAATTCTAAGAATATGGACAAATACATTTGCACAGTATGCGATTGGGTTTACGACCCAGAGATTGGCGACCCGGAACACGGCATCGCTCCAGGTACAAAATTTGAAGACATTCCCGACGATTGGGTATGCCCCCTCTGCGGAGTGGGAAAAGAAGACTTTGAAAAAATCGACTGATAAGACCCTTGCTTGGAGGCGGAACAATTTTTCTGTTCCGCCTTTTTTATTTTTCCGCTATATTTGCACATAAGAAACGTGCGACAATATGGAAAACAAAATAACGACCGCCGCAGAATGGCAGGCAGCGCTAAGCGCCGCAACGACACCAGGCAAAGCCGACACACTGAGCCGCTTTTTCAAGACTGGCAAAGGCGAATATGGCGAAGGCGACAAATTTATCGGAGTGATGGTGCCCGCCAACAGGCAAATAGCCAAACAAACCCTCGACGCCCCGCTGCAAACCGTAGCCGAGATGCTCGCCAGCGAAATCCACGAGCACCGGCTGTCGGCACTTCTGTCGCTCGTGGAGCGCTACCGGAAAGCGCGCAAAGACCCCGCAGAGAAACACCGGATAGCCCAGTTCTACCTCACCCACACCAACGGCATCAACAACTGGGATCTTGTAGACCTCAGCGCACCATATATTATAGGCGACCAGATAATGGAAGGCAACGACCCCACGCCACGCCTTCTCGACAGCGCCAACCTGTGGGAACAACGCATAGCCGTCGTGTCGACAATGCTGCCCATCCGCAACCGCCAGTTCGACACCGCCCTCCGAAACGTCGGCCATCTGCTCCAACACCCCCACGACCTGATGCGGAAAGCCAACGGCTGGATGCTCCGCGAAACGGGCAAACGCGACATTTCCACGCTGTTGCGTTTTCTCGACCTCCACGCAGCCACAATGCCCCGCACAACGCTACGCTATGCCGTCGAACGGCTTGCCCCAGAGCAGAAGAAACACTATATGGAGATGAAAAAGCACGCATCCAACAGTTTATAAAGATTAAATTACAGAAAAAATTCCGTGATTTTGTCGCTATTAGCGAAAAAATATATACTTTTGCACAGAATTTTAAAAAGGCAGAAAGAAGATTGTATAAATGACAGGTTTGTCAGTGCCTCTTGAATTGGCACTCTTTTTGCAATAAGAAATTTAGAGACAATTTTTTAACCCAAAATATTAACAAAAATGATTAAAGTAGGTATTAACGGATTTGGCCGTATCGGACGTTTCGTTTTCCGTGCAGCTCAAAACAGAAATGACATTCAAATCGTAGGTATCAACGACCTTTGCCCGGTTGACTATTTGGCATACATGCTCAAATATGATACAATGCACGGTCAATTCAACGGCACTATCGAGGCTGACGTTGAGAACAGCAAACTTATCGTCAACGGTAAGGAAATCCGCGTAACTGCAGAGCGCAACCCAGCTGACTTGAAGTGGAACGAGGTTGGTGCAGAATACGTAGTAGAATCTACTGGTCTTTTCTTGACAAAGGAAAAAGCTCAGGCTCACATCGAGGCTGGCGCTAAATACGTTGTTATGTCAGCTCCTTCAAAGGACGACACCCCAATGTTTGTTTGCGGCGTAAACTTCGACAAATACGAAAAGGGAACACAATTCGTTTCTAACGCTTCTTGTACAACAAACTGCTTGGCTCCTATCGCTAAGGTTTTGAACGACAAGTTCGGCATCGTTAACGGTTTGATGACTACAGTTCACTCAACTACTGCCACTCAGAAGACAGTAGACGGTCCTTCTTTGAAAGACTGGCGTGGTGGCCGTGCCGCTTCTGGCAACATCATCCCTTCAACTACTGGTGCTGCTAAGGCTGTAGGTAAAGTAATCCCTGAGTTGAACGGCAAATTGACTGGTATCTCTATGCGCGTTCCTACTTTGGACGTTTCTGTTGTTGACTTGACAGCCAACTTGGCTAAGCCAGCATCTAAGGAAGCTATCTGCGCTGCTATGAAGGAAGCTGCAGAAGGCGAATTGAAGGGTGTACTTGCTTACACTGAGGATGCAGTTGTTTCTTCAGACTTCTTGGGCAACACTCACACTTCTATCTTCGACGCAAACGCAGGTGTTTACTTGACTGACACTTTCGTTAAGGTTATCTCTTGGTACGACAACGAGATCGGTTACTCTAACAAAGTTCTTGAGCTCATCGCTCACATGGCTAAGGTTAACGGTTAATCCGACTATACGTCATAGCAAAACAAAGCGGAACACCATTGAGGAGTTCCGCTTTTTCTTTTTATTCCAAACTAAAACAGCATCTTATGAAAAGACTTATTCTGAGCCTGTGTGCGACAGTCGCCCTATGCGCAAGTGCATACGCCTCGCCTCATTCCTACATCGAGGCCGACAGCATCACCGACAATATGCAGGACTTCAACTATCTGACATCATACACAGAGGCAAACTATGCGGCATTCCCGGCCATAATAAGCAATGGCTTCGGCTCACAATACAACGCCATGAAAACATCGCTGAAAGAAGCTGTAGGTTCGGGCAGCATGGGAATCAGGCAAGCCGCATGCGAGTATGCTTTCTGGTTTAATTCCATGTTTGACGCCCACTATTATGTTGACGCCCACCTATTCTGGCAGGTCTATAAAAGAAAAGACACTCCCGACTACAAAGGCTTGATGAAATATGAACCGCAGAAATTAAGCACCCGCATCGACAAGCGGTCGTACTTGATCCGTGTGCCGTCGTGTGCCGGCAACAATCCCACTTTTGAATGGATGGCGAATGCTGTTAACGACTTCCAAAACAGCAAATGCAAGAATCTAATAATCGACATCCGTGGAAACATGGGCGGCGCCGACGCCTTTTGGGCTCCTCTAATCCAGCTGCTGATAGACCACAAGGCACTCGTCCCGGAAGAATATTGGTTTAGAAACACGTATGCCAACCGTTCCGACAATTCCATGAAGGACTGGGTGAGTCAGCTAATCACTGACGACAATGCCGACAAGTCGTTTCTGCTGCTCGGCTCCGATGAAGATGACAACGATGATGAAGAAATTCCGGCACACGACGCAAAGATCCACATATCATTCATCATCGACCGACGAACAGCCAGCGCGGCAGAGACCATACTGAGAGTGGCACAGAATTTCACCTCGCGTGAACGATACACAATCTACGGCAAGGAAAACAGCGCCGGAGCGGCATATACAGGCAATCTCATACCGTTTCATCTTCCCCACAGCCGAATCCAAGTGTTCTATCCGGTCACTGTGTCGTCCACTTTTCTGAGCGACAAGCATCACAACGGAGCATCAGGAATACGACCCGACGTGAAAATCGATTTGCCATATCCAGAAACGCTATCCGACAACATTGACAGCTGGGTGACGTTTGTCACCCGACAGAAATGACACACGCGCCTTTATAGCCGCCACTCGCGCCGCCGCTGATTCAACGACGGCGCATTTTGTAAAGGAACAACGCCAACAGCGCAAACGCCGCCACAATGCCGGCAACGTTGCCAACAACCTGCGGCATCGCCAGTCCGCCAACCTTGTACGGAGCCACACACAGATAGCAGACACACACATCGGTGAGAAACATCGCCGGCACCGTCATAATCCAATGCACCTTGCCACTGCGCGCAAGGAATGCCGCCGCCGTCCAGAGCGTCACCGTGGCAAGAATCTGATTGGAGATGCCCACATATTTCCATATCGTCGAGAAATCCATAAAGCAGCACACATAAGCCACCACAAAAATCGGCACCGACACCATCAGACGGCTGACCAGCTTCTTCTGGCTGAAGCGGAACGCCTGCGCCACGATAAGACGCATGCTGCGGAACGCCGTGTCGCCCGACGTTATCGGACATGCCACCACGCCAAGGATCGCGAGCACCGCACCCACGCGACCGAGCCATGAATTGCAGATTTCGTTGACCATAACCGCCGGCGTCTTGCCGGCGTCGGCAGCGGCGTTGAGCCCCTCAGGTCCACCGAAATAAGCAATGGCGGCAGTAGCCCAAATCAGAGCCACAATGCCCTCGCTGACCATAGCGCCGTAGAACACCGGACGGGCATATTTCTCATTCGCCATACACCTTGCCATCAGCGGCGACTGCGTGGCGTGGAATCCGGAAATCGCGCCACAAGAAATCACCACAAAAAGCATTGGAAACAGAATGTTGGCATCCGGGTTGCTATGGAAGTTGCGCAGCGAATCCGCCGTCAGCTCCTTCATCTCGACAGCGCCCGTAGCATCGCCATAAATCAGATATGCGCCCACGCCCAACGCCATAAACAGCAACGCACCGCCCATAAACGGATACACCTTGCCGATAATCTTGTCGATGGGCAACAGCGTGGCAAAAACATAGTATGCGAAGATAACCCACAACCACAGCGTCATGTCCCAGCCCGTGAGCCGCGCCAGCAGTTCCGCCGGACCGTTGACAAACGACACCCCGACAGCCAGCAGCAAAAATGCGGCAAACACAATCAGCACCTGCCGCATCCTCTTGCCGAGGTATGTGCCAACAATCTCGGGCAAATCCTTGCCATCATTGCGCAGCGAAAGCATACCCGAGAAAAAGTCGTGCGCGGCGCCCATAAAAATGCAGCCCACCACAATCCACAGATAGGCCATCGGTCCGTAGGCGGCACCCATAATGGCGCCGAATATCGGACCCAGTCCGGCAATGTTGAGAAACTGAATCACGTACATGCGCCACGGCTTCAGCTCCTGATAGTCGACACCGTCGGCAAGACGCTTAACAGGCGTGTCGCGCTCGGCCGACACACCGAAATAGCGCTCCACAAAGCGCCCATAGGTAAAATAGCCCGCCACAAGCAGGCAAATTGATACTAAAAACGTTATCACGGCTTATATTTATTACAAAACATCCGCAAATTTAATCATTTTATAATCATTAAAACAATCTCACGAAGCATTTATCCAACAAATCCAATAAAAAACGCAGATGATTATCCTTTGGCATTTTGCTCAAAATTCAAGATATAATGCGTAACTTTGCAGAAAGATTGTGGGGCTGCGATGCAGAAATACAAAGCAGTCCTGTTTTTTATAAAACTATTTCTTCAATCGTAATGGAACACATTTCTCAAAGAATCCAAGCTTTGTCGCCATCAGCAACATTGGCGATGTCGCAAAAGAGTAACGAACTGAAGGCTCAAGGAGTCGACGTGATCAACCTTTCTGTGGGCGAACCCGACTTCCACACCCCTGACCACATCAAGGAAGCCGCCAAGAAAGCCATCGACGAAAACTTCACGTTCTACACACCGGTTGCCGGCTACATGACCCTTCGCAAGGCCATTGCCGCAAAGATGAAAAACGAGAACGGTCTCGACTTCGCTCCCGAACAGATTGTGGTGTCGGGCGGCGCAAAACAGTCTTTGTGCAATGTGATCCTTGCCACAATCAACCCCGGCGACGAGGTGGTTATCCCCACTCCGGCATGGGTAAGCTATGTGGAAATGGTGAAACTCGCCGAGGGCAAGACAGTGACTGTGCCAGCCGGCGTGGAACAGGACTTCAAAATCACGCCAGAGCAACTTGAGGCAGCAATCACACCGCGCACACGCATGCTGCTGCTCTGCTCGCCGTCGAACCCTACGGGCAGCGTCTACACACACGACGAGCTGAAAGCCCTTGCCGACGTGCTTGCAAAACATCCCGACATCCTCGTGCTGTCGGACGAAATCTACGAGCATATCAACTTCACCGGCAAATTCGCGTCGATTTCGGAATTTGACGCCGTGCGCGACCGCACAATCATCGTCAACGGCGTGTCGAAGGCATACGCCATGACAGGATGGCGCATCGGTTTCATCGCCGCGCCTCTGTGGGTGGCAAAAGCCACAACAAAGCTTCAGGGTCAATACACGTCAAACCCTTCGTCAATCGCCCAGAAGGCAGCCGAGGCCGCCTACACCGGCTCGCAGGAGTGCGTCGAGACAATGCGCCAGGCATTCGAACGCCGCCGCGACCTCGTGGTGAGCCTGCTCAAAGAAATCCCGGGTCTGCGCATCAACCATCCGCAGGGCGCGTTCTACATTTTCCCGGAAGTGTCGGCATACTTCGGCAAAGCCGACGGCGACCGCCGCATCAACGACGCCAACGACTTGGCGATGTATCTGCTTGAGGTGGGACACGTGGCAACAGTCAGCGGCGACGCGTTCTGCGCACCAGGCTATATCCGACTCAGCTACGCCACCAGCGACGACAACATCCGCGAGGCTGCGCGCCGCATTGCCCAAACACTTGCACGATTGAAATAGAAAAAGAAAGAAAAAAGCGACATAATGGGAGGATTTTTTGGAACAATCTCGCAACAGGCATGCAAAGCAGACCTGTTCTACGGGACCGACTACAACTCACATCTGGGCACGAGGCGCGCCGGAATGGCTACCTACGACCCGCAACGCGGATTCATCCGCAAAATCCACAGTCTCGAAAGTACATATTTCCGCACCAAGTTTGAATGCGAGTTGCCTTTCTTTGAAGGCAACTCTGGCATTGGTGTAATCAGCGACACCGACCCGCAGCCCATCATCTTCAACTCCCACCTCGGCAAATTCGCCATCGTCACAGTGGCTAAAATCGCAAACATCGACGAGCTGGAGAAAAGAATGCTCGCTGCAAACCACCACTTCGCCGAACTCAGCTCGGGCAAAATCAACCAGACCGAACTCGTGGCACTGCTCATCACCGAGGGACGCGACTTCGTGGAAGGCATTGAAAACGTCTACAACAGCGTGAAGGGCTCTTGCTCAATGCTGCTGCTCACAGAAAACGGCATCATCGCCGCACGCGACAAACTGGGACGCACACCGATAGTAATAGGCAAGAAAGACGGAGCATACGCCGCTTCGAGCGAGTCGACATGTTTTCCGAATCTCGACTACCAAATCGACCGCTACATCGGTCCGGGCGAGATTGTGCGCATAACAGCCGACGGCGTGGAGCAGCTGCGCAAGCCCAACGAGGAGATGCAGATATGCTCGTTTCTCTGGGTCTACTACGGCTTCCCCACATCGTGCTATGAAGGAGTCAACGTGGAGAAAGTGCGCTTCGACAGCGGCGTGGAGATGGGACGCTCTGACAACAGCGACGTGGACTGCGCCTGCGGCATCCCCGACAGCGGCGTGGGTATGGCGCTGGGATATGCCGAAGGCAAAGGTGTGCCCTACCATCGCGCCATCGCCAAGTATACCCCCACATGGCCACGCAGCTTCACACCGAGCGACCAGTCAATGCGCTCGCTCGTGGCAAAAATGAAACTCATCCCCAACCGCGCGATGCTCGACGGCAAACGCCTGCTCTTCTGCGACGACTCGATTGTGAGAGGCACTCAGTTGCGCGACAACGTCAAGGTGCTCTACGACTACGGTGCCAAGGAGGTGCACATGCGCATCGCCTGTCCGCCGTTAATCTACGGATGCCCTTTTATCGGATTCACGTCGTCGAAGAGCGACATGGAACTGATAACGCGGCGTATCATCGAGGAATTTGAGGGCGACGGAAGCAAGAACCTCGACAAATATGCCACCACCGACTCTCCCGAATACAAGCGTCTGGTGGAGGAAATACGCCGTCGGTTCAACCTCACATCTCTGCGGTTCAACACGATAGAGACATTGATAAAAGCAATCGGTCTGCCTAAATGCAAGGTGTGCACACACTGCTTCGACGGCAGCAGCCATTTCTAACCAGCCTATGCCTACGACCGTCTGTGTATATTGCGCTTCGAGCCAGGATGTCGACTTCCGGTATCTTGACGCCGCCTATCGCCTCGGCGCGGCTCTTGCCCGTGCGGGAGCGACCGTTGTGTGCGGCGCAGGCAACCAGGGACTGATGCGCAATCTTGCCGACGGATGTCTCGACAACGGTGGCAAGGCGGTGGGCGTGATTCCGAAATTCATGGCCGACAACGGATGGGGATACGACGCTCTGACACAAACCGTCGTGACTCCCGACATCCACACCCGCAAAGAGCAGATGGCGGCTATGGCCGACGCTGTTGTCGCCCTTCCCGGAGGATGCGGCACCCTTGAGGAACTCCTCGAAATCATAACTTGGAAGCAGCTCGGCCTATACAAAGGCAAAATCGTGATTGTAAACACCGAAGGATTCTTCACGCCTCTGCTGCAGATGCTGCAGCGCTGCGTGGACGAGGGATTCATGAAACAGTCGCACAAAACGCTGTGGACGGTGGCGGAAACTCCGGAGAAAGCATCGTCGGAAGCTCTCGCTGCCGACAAATCAATTGTTGAACCAAAAAGATAGAACAGTATGCCCGACAGTCTGAACATAGCAAGTCAGCAGCACACGGCCGACATGGCGGAAACCGTGGGAAACCACAGTTTCCACCACCACCATGTCTACAAGCCTGCCCATCCCGGCGGGCTGACCGATTCGCTGCCTGCGGCGGCAACCGGTCTGAAACCCCTTGCCACCTACCCTCTTGTCGACGACCGTCAGGGTGAGATGCCCGAAGAGTACCACCAGACACCAGCCGACTCGTCGATAATGATCACGCTGCTTGTGGTGTCGTTCCTGCTCATAGCCTACTGCTACAAGAAAGGCTCCAACTTCTTCCAGAAAATACGCCACGGACTCTACTCCGTGAAGCGCACCGAGAACCACCTCGACGAGCATACGTCGAACGAGACGCTGCTGCTGACGGCACTTATCGCCGTAGCCGTGATTATGGAAGGCATCGTGGTCTATTCCGCCGCCCTGCAATGGCTGCCGCAGGCACAGTCGATGTCGATGCCGCTCCTCACCTCGCTGTCGGTTGCCGTGGCCGCCGGTTTCTACCTATTCCAACTTATTTGCGTGTCATTCACAGGCTACGTTTTCGCAAGCCGCGTAGACACCCGCCTATGGCTGCAAGGCTACAACTCAACACAGATTTTCCTCGGGCTCGCACTCACTCCGCTGGCTCTCGTTATGCTCTTTGCACCAGAGCATAACGAAATCTCCATAACTTTGGCGGTATACTTATACATCATTGCAAAAGGAGTGTTCTTCATTAAGAGCATTAGAATTTTTTATGCCAATTTGTTTCAGTACGTCTATTTTATTTCGTACCTTTGCGCCGTGGAAATTGCTCCATTAACTTTCTTTTACAATTGGAGCCTATTTTAAAGGTCAAACGCAACAAAATGGTTAAAGTCAACAAAATATTAGTATCTCAGCCCAGACCATCTTCAGATAAATCCCCATATTTCGACATTGAGAAGAAGTATGGCGTCGAAATTGTATTCAGACCGTTTATCAAAGTGGAGGGGTTGACATCAAAAGAATTCAGACAGCAGAAAATATCGCTCCCGGAGCACACCGCTGTCATTTTCACCGCAAAATCTGCAATCGACCATTTCTTCCGCATCGCAGAAGAAACCCGCTTCAACGTGCCTGAGACAATGAAATACTTCTGCACCACAGAGGCAATCGCCCTCTATCTGCAGAAATACACCATCTACCGCAAACGCAAGATTTTCTTCGGAAAATCGGGCAAACTCGACGATTTGATTCCTCAAATCACCAAGCACAACGGAGAGAAATACCTATACGTAGTGTCGGAAGTGCAGAAAAACGACGGAGAAAGCGTTTTGGAGAAAAACAAGGTGAACTACACGCGCGCCGTGATGTACCGCACCGTCAGCAACGACTTTCAGGAAGGCGAGGCTTTCGACTACGATATGCTCATCTTCTTCAGCCCGACAGGCATCAAGTCGCTGCAGAAAAACTTCCCCAACTTCGAGCAGGGTGACATCAAAATCGGCTGCTTCGGCGCACAGACCGCCAAAGCCGTGACCGACGCCGGGCTGCGCCTCGACATCGAGGCTCCAACAGCCAACGCCCCGTCGATGACCGCCGCCCTTGAACAATATTTGAAGGAAAACAACAAATAATCAAGCGGCAATCCCACCCTCTGAGGTGGGATTGCTGATTTCAAAACGGATATGTCGGAACTCAGTCTTCACAAAACGGAAAAACTCTGCAGCCGCACGGCTGTCAACCGACTTTTCGCCGATGGCAAACCGGCGAAAGCCTATCCTTTGCGCGCCGTCTACAACGAAAGCAACCGCACATACGGCGCAGCGGCACAATTCCTGATAACGATTCCGAAAAAGAAAATCCGCAAAGCCGTGGGACGCGTGCTTCTGCGCCGCCGTGTGCGCGAGGCATACCGTCTCAACCGCCACCTGCTGATGCCGGCCCTTGAGTCAACCGGCAAGAAAGTGGACATCGCCTTTATCTACGTCAGCGACGAAGCGAAGTCGTACCATTCAATAGAGAAGCGCGTACAAGCCATTTTAAGTGCCGTAGCTGCCGGAATCTCGCAAGAACAACAAACAGACCACCAATGATGCGAAAGCTGCTCACACGGCTTCTGACGGCGTTGATACGATTCTATCAGACCGCCATCTCCCCGATGTTTCCACCGGCATGCCGCTACACGCCCACATGCTCGCAATATGCCATAGAAGCCATACGCAAACACGGACCGCTGAAAGGGACGTGGCTTGCCGTGAAGCGCATCTGCCGCTGCCATCCGTGGGGCGGAAGCGGCTATGACCCTGTACCATAGCCTATGCTCATCGACTGCCACACACACGACACCACACGCACCGATGCAATCATCAGCGTGAGTCCTGCCCTCTTCCGTCCAGAAGAAGGCAAGCATTATTCCGTGGGCATACATCCGTGGGAGACCGGCGCGACACCTGATTTCGAGCTGCTTGAGCGCGCCGCAGCACATCCGTCGGTCGCAGCCATAGGCGAGACTGGCGTAGACCGTCTGCGCGGAGCCGGCATCGACACGCAAACCGACGTTTTCCGCCGCCACATCGCCCTATCGGAATCGCTGCGCAAACCATTGATACTGCATGTGGTCAAGGCCCTCAACATAATCCTCGCCGTCAAAAAGGAATGCCGCCCGGCGATGCCATGGATCTGGCACGGATTCCGCGGCAACGCCACTATGGCAAAGCAGCTTGCCGACAACGGCATCCTTCTCTCGCTCGGCAGCCATTTCAACACCGACGCCGCGGCGTCGATTCCGGCAGACAAACTGCTCGTCGAGACCGACGAGTCGACGGCAGGCATAAACGAAACAGCGGCACGCATCGCCGCGTGCCGCCACATATCTTTGCCCGAAGTCATTGCCCTCGCCTCTGAAAATCTTCAGCGCGCCGTGGCATACACCGTGTAGTCGTAGAACGTCGGACTCGTGGAGAAATACATATAGCGTCCGTCATAGCGATAATAACACATCGTGTTGCCGTATTCCGGATTTTCGTACGACAGATACAGCCTGCCGCCCGAACGGATGTCCCACAAGAAAGGCTCATCCCACAAATGGCCGCGCCGGTCGTAGTAAGAGTAACAGCCCGTTCCGTCGGAATAGAACGTATAGTAGTCCACCTGGTAGTCGTAGACCGGCTGTCCGCCCGACTCCACCAACTGCCAGCTGCCCACAAGGTCGCTGAAATAGTATTCTTCATCGTCGCACGACGACACCGACACGCCGACAGCGACAACCAGCATAATAGCCAATAACTTAAGTTTCAGTTTATCCGTTTTCATTGTTTGCCTTTTTAGTTTTATCAGAATACAAACTTAACCATTTTTCTTTAAACAACAACCTTTACGCCCATTATGTTGATTTTTCCGCCGAATTAACAGGGTTTAAGCACAAAAAATGTAACCAAATTTGGTTACATTGCTCAAAATTGCTATATTTGCAACGCTATGTATGAACAATACCTAAATTATCCGCACATTCCTTGCAATGCCGTTTTAAAACGCATTATGCAAAAAGAGCGACTAAGCCAACGAGAGCTGGCAAGGCGCTCCGGCATCGTGCCACAACGAATAAACGACCTACTTTCCGAACGCAGGCGCATAACGGCAGACATGTCTATCAAATTAGAAAAGGCTTTAGGAATACCACACACGGGCTACTTTTATATTATACAAGCCAACCACGACGTTTATCTTGTTGAAAAGCAATTGCAGACACACCCTATAGCGAATACATTCAGAAAAGAACTGTTTTGGGACACAGACAAAAGCGGCCTTGATTGGGTATCCAACCGCCAATGGATAATACAACGCGTTTTTGAATATGGAAACGACAAAGAAATTCTTGCCACAATAGAATTCTACGGCAAAGCGACCACATTAAAAACACTCAGAGACATAAAGTCAGAGTGGAAAAAAGAGACAAGATTGGCTAACATCAAAAAATTTCTGGAATGAGCAAACTCCACCTAAACACCATCTCCAGCCCTCTTGGAGATGCCCTTGTAAAAATCATGCAGACAAGTGCTTTCAACCCTTTCTATTTAGCAGGAGGGACAGCCTTGTCATTACAAAGAGGGCATCGCCAATCCATTGACATCGATTTGTTTACAGACATTGAATACGGTACTCTCAACACAACAGGATTATCCGATGCGTTGCTCCATCTATTTGCAAGAGTAGACAGAGTAGAAGAATTAACACAACGGCAAATGGTCTACTCAATGTATGTCGGAAACAAGCCAGATGAAATGATCAAGTTAGACTTATGTTACGATGAGCACCCTATATTCAACCCGATTAACAAAAACGGCATACGGATGGCTGACGAACGCGACATTGCCGCAATGAAAATCGAAGCCATAACCCAAACGAACCAACGGAAAAAAGACTTTTGGGATATCCACGATTTGCTTGAGACATACACTCTTGAGGACCTGCTGAATTTCCATGAAAAGCGCTACCCGTGGGGACACGACAGAAACAATATTTTTAAAATCAATAGAACGGTGCAATCAAACGACTGACAATACCGATGTGATATGCCTCAAAAATAAATACTGGGAATTTATTGTTGAGGATTTGATGGACGCCGTTGCCAATCTCTGATTTTTCCCGAGATTCAATAACGAAGTGCAAAATTTTCGTACTGAATAGCCACCACATTTTT